>Ga0207708_10000021_pt1 | contig 186005 bp, 171 predicted proteins | sample KBSK5101metaG_FD_184340 | JGI IMG/M metagenome (GOLD analysis project Ga0207708, IMG submission 184340) | Corn, switchgrass and miscanthus rhizosphere microbial communities from Kellogg Biological Station, Michigan, USA - KBS K5-10-1 metaG... | ecosystem: Host-associated > Plants > Roots >...
ATCAACGTCGTGGCTGCGGACTGACGCGACAAGATGTCGCGAAACGAAGCACCTCTCGCCGCCTCCGCGTCGAGGGCTAATGTCGCCGCCGCGCCTGGGGACGCGGATGCGGCGAGGATCGGCAGTAAACGCACCGCCGCGCTTTTTCCCGCGCTGTTGTATCCGAAGAGGAGCGTCAGCGGGCGCAGCTCGAGCGTCGCTTCATCGACGAACGACCGATAGTTCTCGGTAGAGATCTGCGACAAACGCACCGGCCGAGTATATCGGCTGAGTCGATTCCGCGCCTGATGCCGCGAATCGATGACGTTGGTGTTCTGAACTTCATGAAGGAGCCCGATCCGTGTGCGCACAGTGGCCGCCGCGGACGAAAGTCAGTCCTTTCGCGACTTCGGCGATAACTGGGCCCACGATCAAAGACCTCCAAAAGATCACGGAGGTGGCAATCCATCGCATCGGAAAGCCTGAGAAGCATCCCGAGCGTGGTGTTGTGACGCCGCGCTTCCAGCCGAGGGAGCAGCGGAACTCACCGAGCCGACGGCCACGAAGTACATACGCGATAAAGAACGCGACGCTGCGTCAGCTCGCGCGGCCCTACATTCATGGGAGCACCGGCCGGAGCTAGGTTGAAGCAGTCGGTCTCACGCGATGTCTGGTCACGTCGTGACCACACTGAAGACAGATCTTCCCCGAATCGTCGAGCACCAGCCGCTCGCACAGGCAGGGATAGTCCTCGGATGGGTAGTGGATCATCTCCTCGCAGATCGTTTCAGGCATGGACGCCGACTCCCAGCGGCTCGAACTCCGCGGTGAAGTGCCGGAGCACGCGGGGCGCGCGCACGATGCGATAGCCGCCGATCTCCGCGGCGCGGCGGGCGACGTCGATCACCGCGTCGCCGACGTAATCCAACTGCGCCGAGGTGTAGAGGCGGCGGGGAATCGCCAGGCGGACCAGCTCCATCGACGCCGGCGCCTCGCGGCCGTCGGCGCGCATGCCGAACATCGCGCTGCCGATCTCGCTCGTGCGGACGCCGGCGTGCAGGTACAACTCGTTCGCGAACGCGACGCCGGGGTATTCGAGCGACCGGATGTGCGGCAGCGCTCGCGTGGCATCGACGTACACCGCGTGGCCGCCCGGCGGCTGCACGATCGGAACGCCGCCGACGGCGATGCGATGCGCGAGCTCGGCGATCGAGCCGATGCGGTGGCGCAGGTACTGTTCGTCCACGACCTCTTCGAGCCCCGTGGCAATCGCCTCGAGGTCGTATCCGGCCAGGCCGCCGTAGGTCGGAAATCCCTCGCTGAGAATCAGCAGGTTGCGGCACTTCTCGGCGAGCGCGTCGTCGTTGATGGCGACGAATCCGCCGATGTTCGCCAGGCCGTCCTTCTTCGCCGAGACGATGCAGCCGTCCGCGAGCGCGAACACTTCCCGCGCGATCTCCTTCGGCGTGCGATGCGCGTGCCCGGCCTCGCGCTCTTTGATGAACCACGCGTTCTCCGCGAAGCGGCAGGCATCGAGAAAGAACGGCTTGCCGAACACTTTGCACATCGCGGCGACGGTGCGGAGGTTGTCGAGCGAGACCGGCTGGCCGCCGCCGGAGTTGTTGGTGATCGTGACCATGACCAGCGCGACGCGCTCGCCTTCTTCGATGAGCGTCGCTTCGAGCGCCGCGAGGTCGACGTTGCCTTTGAACGGATGCACGACCTCGGGGCGCCGGCCTTCCGGGATCACGAGGTCGCGCGCTTCCGCGCCGAGGGCTTCGACGTTCGCGCGAGTGGTATCGAAGTAGATGTTGCCGAGGGCGAGGTCGCCGGGCTGCAGGATCGAGCCGAAGAGCACCCGCTCCGCGGCGCGGCCCTGATGCGTCGGGATCACGTGTTTGTATCCGGTCAGGTCCTGCACGACGTCGCGGAAACGATAGAACGAGCGCCCGCCCGCGTACGATTCGTCGCCGCGCATCATCGCCGACCATTGCGCGGCCGACATCGCGCCGGTTCCGGAGTCGGTCAGCAGATCGATGGTGACGTCATCGGCGCGCAGGAGAAACTGGTTGTACTTGGCCGCGGCCAGCGCGGACTCGCGCTCGGCGCGCGTCGTGAAGCGGATCGGCTCGACGGCTTTGATGCGAAACGGCTCGAACATCAGGGCCTCCTCGGTCTCATGCGAAGGCGCGCAACACGGAATCGCGCGCCGGTGGAAGCACGTCGAACGGCAACGCCTTCTCGCGAATGGCGGCCATCTCGTCGACCAGCGTCGGCTTGTGGATCTCGTACAGCACGCCGGCGGTGAGGAACTCGGACTCGCTGGTGAGCCGCATCGCCGCCTCCATGCTCGTGCGGTCATGTCCTTCGGGCACGGCGCGCGTTTTCGCGCGCAGCTCCTTGAACTGCTCGTCGCCGCGCCACGTCACGCACGGCGACATCACGTTGAGGAAGGCGAAGCCGCGATGAGCGATCGCCGCGCGCATCAGCTCCGCGGTCCCCTTCACATCGCCGGAGAAGCCGCGGCCGACCCACGTTGCGCCGAACGACAGCGCCAGCGCGCAGGGATCGATGCCCGCCTCGGGATTGCCGTAGACCGTGGACTTGGTCATGTCGCCGAGAGGCGTCGTCGGCGCGGCCTGGCCCTTCGTGAGGCCGTAGATCTCGTTGTCCATCATCACGTACGCGATGTCGACGTTGCGGCGCGCGGTGTGGATGAAGTGGTTGCCGCCGATGGCGATGCCGTCGCCGTCGCCGCCGACGGCCACGACGGTCAGGCGCGGACGCGCGAGCTTGATGCCCGTCGCGATCGGCAGCGCGCGGCCGTGCAGTGAGTTGAATCCGTAGGTCTCGACGTAGCCGGGCAGACGCGACGAGCATCCGATGCCCGAGACGACGACCGTCTCGTGCGGCTCGCAGCCGAGATCGGCCAGCGCGCGATACAGCGACTGGAGAACGCCGAAGTCTCCGCATCCGGGACACCACACCGGCTTGAGATCGCTCTTGTAGTCGTTCGGTGTGTGCGGTGTGCAGCTCATGCGAGCACCTCCTCGGTGGCCTCGACGCGAATCAGGTTTTTGCGGATCTCGTCGGCGATCTCCGTGGAACCGAAGTTCTTTCCTCCGGAGCGGGAGTACACGGCCGTCTTCTGCCGCGGCAGATCGATCTGCGTCCGCAGGTACTGGTGGAACTGCGCGGCGTAACTCAACTCGATGATGAGCACGCGCTCGCAGGAGTCGATGAACTCCTGCAGCGGCGCCGCGGGCAGCGGGGTGAGCAGACGCGGCGCGAAAACGGCCATGTTCGCGGCTTCGGCGCCGAGGCGGGCCATCGCCTCGCGGACCGTACCGAGAGTCGAGCCCCAGCAGATGATGCCGAGCTTCGGTTGTCGCGCGCCGAGCCGCTCGTGCGTCTTCAGATTCCGCGCGACGAGATTGAGCTTGCGGTAGCGCTTCGCGTTCATCTTCTCGTGGACGACGAAGGCCGCGCTGGGACGGGCCCGCTCGTCGTGCTCGAGACCGTTCGTCTGATAGATGCCGCTGGCCAGTCCCGGTGCGGCCATCGGCGAGATGCCGTCGGCGGTGTCGCGATAACGGTGGTACTCGCCGAGGTCCGCGGAAGAAGGCTCGCGCCGCTCGCGGACGGGATGCGTGAGCGTGGCGGCGGCGATGGTCTCGCGCCGCTGCGCGATCGACTGATCGGAGAGCACGATCACCGGCACCTGGAACTCTTCGGCGATGTTGAAGGCGTCGACGGTCGCGTGGTACGAGTCCTCGACGTCCGTGCAGCCGATGACGATCCGCGGCGTGTCGCCGTGACCGCCGAACACCGCATGGAAGAGATCCGACTGTTCGCTCTTCGTCGGGATCCCGGTCGACGGTCCGCCGCGCTGCACGTTCATGATCACCGCGGGAATCTCGGCGATCGACGCGAGGCCGAGCATCTCCGACATCAGCGAGAGTCCCGGTCCCGACGTCGCGGTCATCGCTTTCGCGCCCGCGAACGAAGCGCCGATGACCGCGCCGATCGCCGACAACTCATCCTCGGTCTGCAACACCGTGCCGCCGAGCTTCGGAAGCCACTCGCCGAGGAACTGCAGAACCTCGGTCGACGGAGTGATCGGATAACCCGCGAAGAAACGGCAGCCGGCGTCGATGGCCGCGAGCGCGCAGGCGTCGTTGCCGGACATCAGCAGCTTCCCCTCGGCACGCTCGTACTCGAGCCGCTTCATCGATCCCTGACTCGTCGCCTCGGCGATGCCGCGATCGAAGGCCCGGAGGCTTGCATCGATGACGGCCGCACCCTTCTTCGCGAACCTCAGCGCGATCGACTTCCGCAGCGCGTCGAGCGGCAGTCCGGCAACCGCGGCCGCGACGCCGAGGGCGATGATGTTCTTCGCTTTCGGCGCGCTCTCCTCGCGAGCCGCCTTCAGGAACGGAACGGCCAGGCATTGGTGACCGGCGAGCTCCGCCGGCGGCGCGTCGTCCTGTTCGTGAATGAGAATCGCATCGTCCGCGGGCGTCAGCTCATTCTGAAAGCGAGCGAAGTCGTTCCAGTTGAAGACGACCAGGATGTCGATCCGATCCGAAGGCGCATACAAACGACTGCTACCGATGCGCACCGTGCACGACGACTCGCCGCCACGGATCTGCGGTCCGTAGGCCTCCGTCTTCATCACGTGAAGACCTTCGCGGGCACAGGCCGTGGCGATGATGTCGCCGGTGGCGACGGCTCCGTCGCCGCCCGATCCCACGAATGCCAGGGTGATCTCGTTCATCTCGATTCCTCCGCGGTGATGAGCATCGCCGGAGGAGGGATTTCGAGCCGATGCGAGTGGTCACCCGTACCGGTGACGGTCATCACACGGGCGGCTCCGCGCAGTCACAGGCGACATGCAACCGATACCGCCTTCCGGCATTTCGAGAGATCATTAGCCGTTCGGGCAGTTCGCGATGCAGGTCGACGTCAGTCCAAAGTTGCTACGGTGGGCGCGGGAGCGTTCGATGATCGAGCAGGACGTGCTCGAAACTCGCTTCCCGAAGCTCCGTTTGTGGGAAACGCGCGGAGCCAAGCCCACCCTGCGGCAACTGGAAGACTTCGCACGCGCTACTCACACGCCGGTCGGATACTTTTTTCTGCCGGAGCCTCCTGAGGAGCACGTACCGATCCCGGACTTTCGCACCGTCGGCAGCGGGCACGTTCACCGCCCGAGCCCGGATCTCCTCGATACGATCTATCTCTGCCAGCAGCGCCAGGAGTGGTATCGAGACTACGCGCGCGTTTCGGCAGCGAGGCCGCTGGAGTTCGTCGGCAGCGCGACCATTACGTCGGACATCGTGCGGACTGCCGAGCAGATCCGCACGATCCTGCATTTCGACCTCAGCGAGCGGCGCGCGATTCCCTCCTGGACAGAGGCGTTGCGAAGGTTCATCGAGCTCGCGGATGCCGCGGGGGTGATGGTGATGGTCAGCGGCGTGGTCGGAAGCAACAACCATCGGAAACTCGATCCGGACGAGTTCCGCGGGTTCACCCTGGCGGACACGCTGGCGCCGCTGGTCTTCATCAACGGCTCTGATTCCAGGGCAGCGCAGATGTTCACGCTCGCTCACGAGCTGACCCACGTCTGGCTCGGGCAATCGGGAGTTTCGGACGAGCGGCCGAATGGTTTCAGCGGCAGCGAGGTCGAACGCTGGTGCAACGCGGTCGCGGCGGAGTTGCTTGTGCCGCTCGACATTCTGTACAGCGATTACGACCGCGGCGCGGACGTCGCGACGGAGATGCAACACCTGGCGCGCCGGTTCAAAGTCAGCACACTCGTGATCCTCCGGCGAATGGCCGACGCCGGTGGTCTGACGCGTGCGCAATTTCGCGAGTACTACGATGCGGAGTTGCAACGGCTGGCGAAGCTCCCACCGAAGAGTGGAGGCAATTTCTATCTGACCCTTGGTGCTCGCGCCAGTAAGCGCTTCACGCGTGCGCTCGTCGTCAGCACGCTCGAGGGAAGATCGTCTCACACCGAGGCACTCCGACTTCTCGGTTTCAAAAAGATGTCGACCTTCCGAGAGCTTGGTCAGAGCCTTGGCCTGGTGGTCTGATGCCGTACCTGTTGGACGCCGACGTTTTCATTCGCGCCAAGAACCTTCACTACGGCCTGGATTTTTGTCCTGCCTTCTGGGCGTGGCTTCTCGCCGCGCACGCGGAAGGAACGGTCTTCAGCATCGAAAAGGTATTCGACGACCTGCAGGGTGTCGCGGACGAGCTGTCGTCGTGGGCTACCGCGACACCGCCAGCCTTCTTCCGCGCGCCCGATGCGTCGGTGCTCCCGTCGCTCGGCGTTGTGAGCACTTGGGCTATGGGTAAGGGTTACGAACCGGCCGCCATCAGCACGTTTCTCCAGGTTTCCGACTACTACCTCGTGGCACAGGCACATGCGTACGGCTATACGGTTGTGACCCACGAGATTCCGTCCGCGTCCGTCCGCCGCATCAAGATTCCAGATGCTTGTATTGGAATCGGAATCAAGGTCATGACGCCGTTCGAGATGCTGAGACGCGAGCGTGCGCGGTTTGTTCTTGGCAGCTAATGTTTCCGCCCGCCTAAATCTCGCCTAAATTCCCAGCAACACCATCGCGCTCCCCACCGCCACGATCACCGCTCCGGCGGTGGCCTGGCCGAAGCGATCGAGCCAGGGGAAATGCAGGCGCCCGGCGCCGTGATGGGACAGCAGGACCAGCGCGACCATCGTGCCGATCGTCGCGATCTCGTAGGTGAGGATCACCGCCGCCACCGCCGCCGCGCCGCTGGCCATGGCCGCGAAGACCAGCGGCATCAGCGCGACGCAGATGTCGAGGCTGAAGATGACGAACAGGGATCCCGCCGTGACCGGACCGTGCCAGTGGCGATGATGATGGCCGGAGAAGCTGCGCCAGAGTCCCCACATCAGATACAGCGCGCCGAAGACGATCAGGAGGAACGTGGCCTGCTCGGCGAGGCGCGAGCCGACGCGCTCGATCACCTGCAGCCCCGCGTACCCCGCGAGCAGCGACAGGATCGCCGAGACGGTGACGTGTCCCAGTCCGCAGAGCATCGTCGTTCGCACCACGCGGCCGGCGGGCCAGCGATTCGCGCGTCCGAGTGCCGCGAACGGCATCCAGTGATCGGGCGCGAGGGTGTGGAGACAGCCGACCGTCGCGGCCCCGGCGACGAGCGCGGAGAGAAGGGAGTCGTTCATGCGAATTGCGCCTCCATCGGTGCAGGCTTTCGCTGCTCGAGCCACTGCAGCCACTCGTCGACTCCGACGCCGGTGTGCGCCGAAAATGCAATGACGTTCGGGCGCGGCATCACGCGCGCGAGCGAGTCCATGATCGCCGGGACGCGCACGTGGCCGACGAGGTACGGCAGGAGGTCGACCTTCGTGAGCAGCACGAGATCCGCCTTCGCGAACATGGTCGGATACTTCAGCGGCTTGTCCTCCCCTTCCGTCACCGAGAGAGCCACGACGTTGACCGCCTGCCCCAGATCGTAGACCGCGGGGCAGACGAGGTTGCCGATGTTCTCGATGATCAGGTAGTCGACTCCGTCGAGATCGAAGTGATGGAGCGTGCGGTGCACGATCTCGGCATCGAGATGACACGCCGAGCCGGTATTGATCGACGCCGCGCGAATGCCGGCGGCTTTGAGGCGATCGGCGTCGTTGTCGGTGGCGAGGTCGCCGGCGATGGCCGCGATCCGCGTTTTGCCGCGATCGAATCTCGCGGTCGCCTCGAGCACGGCGGTCTTGCCGGCGCCGGGCGATCCCATGAGATTCACGCAGACCACGCCGTGCTCGCGGAAATGCGCGGCGTTGTGCGCGGCGGCAGAGTCGTTCCGCTCGAGAATCCTCGCGTTCACATCGACTTTGGACTTCTCACACATGGGAGCTCTCCTTCCCTTCTTCGATCTCCACTTCGATCTGCGCGAGCACGATCTCGTCGCCGCGGGTCAGCGCCGCGGGGAGATCGCACTCCGGACACTGCAGCTTCGAGCCGCGCGCGAGGATGCGCTCGCAGCGCGGACAGGCCCACTGCGCGTGGACGGGGGTGATCTCCAGCGTCGCCTCCGCGCAGATCGTCCCGATGCGCGCGACTTCGTACGCCGTCGTCAGCAGGCCGGCGTCAACGCCGGCGAGCGTGCCGATCTCGATCCGCACGCGACGGACCTGACCTCCGGCCGCGTGCGCGCCGACGGATTCGACCAGCGCATGAATGATCGAGTATTCGTGCATCGCGTCACTTCGCTGCAAACACGGGCGGCCGTTTCTCGAAGAACGCGGCGATGCCCTCGTTGAAGTTGGCGCCGTCGGCGATTGCGGCGAGCTGCTCGAGCTCCTGATCGAGATGGTGATCGAGCCGGTCCACACCGGCGGCCTGATTGAGGAGCCTCTTCGCGATCCCCAGCGCCTCGGTCGGCGCGGATGCGAGCTCGCGGGCGAGTTTCTCCACCGCCTGCTCGAGCTCCGCGGCCGGATGAACGGCCGTCAGCAGTCCCCACTCCAGAGCGGCGCGCGCATCGAGCCGCGGATTCATGAGCGCGAACTGCATCGCCCGCCGAAGGCCGATCAGCTTCGGCAGAAAAAACGTCGAGCTCTCCGCGCCGGTGAGGCCGGTCTTCGCATACGCCCACTCGAACGACGAGCGATCAGACGCGACGACGAGATCGCAGGCCATGGCCAGGCCGAACCCGCCCGCGGCGGCGACGCCGTCGACCGCGGCAATCCACGGCTTCGCCGCGCGGCGGATTTCCGAGATCGTGCTGTGCAGGTATTCGAGGATCTGTTTGAAGATCGCGCCGTAGCCCCTCACCCGGCCTTCGGCCACCCTCTCCCCGGGGAGAGGGACGAGATATGAGAAATCGTCCGCGGCGCCTCCTTCACGGATGTACTTCAGATCCGCGCCGCTGCAGAACACGCCACCCGATGCGCGCAGCACGACCACGCGCACTTTCGGATCGCGCGACAGACTCAGACCGGCCGCGCGCAGATCGCGCGCGGTCTCGACGTCGAGCGAGTTGAAACGCTCGCGGCGATCGATGGTCAGGAAACCGACGCCGTCGTCCACGGCGACGACGATGTGGCTCATGCGCCGGCCTGCAGGTGGATGGCTTCGCGCATCAGCGGACCCCATGCGCTGCGGATAACCAGCTCCCGGTGCGCTCGCGCATCGCCGAGCACCGGAAACACTTCGCTGCGCAAAAGGACCGGACCGGCGTCCACCTCCTCGGTGACCCAGTGCGCCGTCGCACGCGTCTCACGCTCGCCCGCGCGAATCGCATCGCGCGTCGCATGCAGGCCGACGTACTTCGGCAGGTCGCTGTCGTGGAGATTGATGATTCGTTCCGGAAAGGCCTCGATCATCGGCCTGGTCAGGATGCGCAGGTAGCAGCTGAGGACGACCAGGTCGGCGCCGAAGATCTTCAGGTATCGCGCGGTCTCGGCGTCGTACTCCTCCCTCGCGACCAGGTCCCTCGGCGGCTGCGGGCGGGCGATGCAGGTGATGCCGGCGTCGACGATCTCGTCGCGCTCGCGCAGATCGCGATTGTTCGTGATCACGCAGCAGATCTCATAGTCGACGCCGCGAGCGGGATCGTTCAGCAGATCGCGGATGCCCGGCGCGCGGTGGGAGCAGAGGATGGCGACTTTCAGCATATGCGTGGCAATGGCTCGCCATCGGATTCGATGAGGAGCCTCCTTCCAAAGCCGGTATCGAGAATCACCGAGCCGGCGTGTTCTGAAATGCAATGGCCGATGACGGCGGCGTCGCGGCCGAGGGTGTGGGAGTGAAGGGCATCGAGCACGCGATCGACCGCCTCGGGGCGGACGCCGATCAGCGCCTTCCCCTCGTTCGCCACCTGCAGCGGATCGACGCCGAGCATCTCGCACGACGAGCGGACGGCGTCGCGGATCGGGACGAACGGCTCGTCGACCACGATGCCGACGCCGCTCTTCGTGGCCATTTCGTGAAGCGCGCTCGCCACGCCGCCGCGCGTCGGATCCTTCATCGCCGCGAGCGCGTCGCCGCCGGCGCGCATCGCCGCGGCGATCAGTCCGTTCAGCGGCGCGACGTCGGAGACGAGACTCATGCCGAGACCGAGATCGTGGCGCGCGGACATAATGGCCATCCCGTGATCGCCGACGGTGCCGGTCACGACGATCAGATCGCCCGCGCGCAGCGTGCAGTCGCGAACGACGCGGCGCGTGAATCCGAAGCCGGCGGTGTTGATCACGATGCCGTCGATCTCGCCGCGACCCATCACCTTCGTGTCGCCGGTCACGACCGTCGTGCCGGCGGCGCGGCAGGCTTCGACCATCGACTCGTGAATGCGCTCCAGCACTTCGAGCGAAAAACCGTCTTCGAGGATCACGCTGCAGGTCAGCCCCGCGACGTCGGTCGCCCCCATCATCGCCAGATCGTTGACGGTCCCGCAGATCGACAGCCAGCCGATGTCGCCGCCGGGAAACTCGATCGGCTTGATGACGTGCGAGTCGGTGGTGACGATCAGCGACTGCCCGTCGCCGATAGGAATGGCCGCGCCGTCGTCGAGCGCGGAAAGGCCGAAGCCGCGCGCCGGCTCGTCGAAGCCGCGGATGAGCAGCTCGCCGATCAGCGAGCGCGTGGCGCGTCCGCCGCCGCCGTGCTTCATCGCCACGCGCGTGTCGCGCGCAAGTGTGCTGATACTCATGCGGTCGTCCTCAGGACCACGCGCGGTCCGCCGTACTGCTGCCAGATGCGGCAAGTGCCTTCCGTCGACACCATGCACGCGCCGACCGGCTTGTCCGGAACACACTCCGCACCGAAGAGCCGGCAATCCGCGGGCGTGGCGATTCCCGCCATGACGTCGCCGCAGATGCAATCGGCGGCGAGCTGCGGCGGCGCGTAGTCCCACAGCGAGGTGAGGTCGATCTCGAAGCGGCGTCGCGCATCGACGTGCGCCCATTCGTCGCGAAGGCGCAGGTTGCCGTTCGGGATGTGCGCGATGCCGCGCCACCGTCCGCCGGTCGGCTTGAACACGCGCCAGAGCTGCTGCTGCGCGGGGATGTTGCCCTCCCGCGTGACGCAGCGCGGAAACATGTTCACGACTCGCGGCGTGCGATCGCGCACCAGCGTCGCCAGCTCGACGAGGCCGGCCATGATGTCGGCGGGCTCGAAGCCGGCCACGACGACCGGCAGCTGGTGGCGCTCGACGAATCGCTCGAAGATGCCCCAGCCGGTGATCGTCGCGGCGTGACCCGCGGCGAGAAAACCCTCGACGCGCGTCGCGGGCATTTCGGCGACGATCTCCATCACCGGCGGGATGTACTTGTGCGACGACAGGATCGACAGGTTCGGCGGCAGCGCGCGCTCGAGAATCAGCGCGGCCGTTGCCACCGCGGTCGTCTCGAAGCCGCTCGCGAACAACACCACCTGTTCGTGCGGCAGCGAGCGCGCGATGTCGACGGCCTGGCGCGGGCTGTAGATGACGTGGATCTTCGCGCCGTCGCTCTCCGCGTCGGTGAGCGACTGCACGCTGCCCGGCACGCGGAGCATGTCGCCGAACGATGCGATGTGCACGCCCTGCCGCGCCAGCACCACCGCCTCGTCCACCTCGGGGACATCGGTCACGCAGACCGGGCATCCCGGTCCCATGATCACGTCGAGGTCTTCGGGGAACAGCGAGCGCAGGCCGAACTTCGCGATGGCCTGTTCGTGGCTGCCGCAGACGTGCATGACCGCGACGGGCTTGTGATCGATCGCCGCGACGACGCTCTCGAGACGCTGCGCGAGCTCGCGCACGGTCTCGCGGCTGCGGAACTCGAGTCGCGCCGCGCTGGTCATGCCGGCCGCCCCGCGCCGGCGATCTCGCCGGTGATGTCCGCGCGCATCGGATCGCCGTCGTCCGCCGCGAGCAGTTCTTCGTACATGGCCAGGGTCTCCGCGATCGATTCCGGCGGAATCCTGCGGATGGCCTGGCCGACGTGATTGAGGATGTAGTCGCCGACCGCGACCGGCTCATCGACGATGTCCAGCCTCACCGTCCGGCGCACGCCCCAGAACTCGACGAGCGCTTCGCCGCCGTCTTCCGCGATGCTCACGATCTGACCGGGAACGCCAAGACACATCAGACACGCTCCCTCAGAATCGCGTCGGCGACGAAGGCCTGGCCGAGCGCGACTCCGCCGTCGCCCGGCGGCACCTGCTGATTGAAGAACACCCGCCGCTTCGGACCGAGGAGGGCGATGATTTTCCCGGTGAGCAGCGAGCTCTGAAAACAGCCGCCGGCGAGGACGACCGGGATCGCGTCGTCGCCATGAGTGGCGACGGCGTCGGCCGCGATGCGGGCGAGCGTATTGTGAAAACGGGCCGAGATCGTCGACGCGGGTGTGCCGTCGCGGAAGTCGCTGACCGCGGCGCGAACCATCGCGCGCGGATCGATCTGCCAGGGATCGGTCGAGCGGTCGATGTTGAACGGGTAACGGCCGCGCTCATCGCGGTCGGCGATGTTGTTCCACGCGATGGCGGCCTCACCTTCGTAACTCGTTTCCGCGAGGCCGAGGAAAAGCGCGGCGAAGGCGTCGAACCAGCGGCCAACGCCGTGCGCGGCAGGAGTGTTGACGCGCGACGCGAGCATCTGCCGCACGACGGAGACCGGCCGGTCGCGAAGCACCGGCAGCTCCGGTACGTCCGCAAACGCGTCGGCCAGCGCGGCGAGGCCGAGGCGCCAGATCTCGCGAACCGCGAGATCGCCGCCGGCCAGCAGCAGCGGCCGGAAGGTCATCAAGCGCGTGAACCGCGCCGCGCTGGCGAGCAGAAACTCGCCGCCCCAGGCCGCGCCGTCCGTGCCGTGCCCCGTCCCGTCCCAGGCGATGCCGAGGACCGGGCCGTCGAGGTGATGCTCGGCCATGACGCTGGCGACGTGCGCGTGGTGGTGCTGCACGCCGATCGTCGTCACGCCGTTCTGCTCGAGCGCATAGCGCGTCGACGCGTAATCGGGATGGAGATCGTGCGCGACGACTTCCGGCGTCCAGCCGAGCAACGCCTTCGCGCGGTCGATGGAGGTCACGTAGTCGTGGATCGTCTCGACGTCTTTGAGGTCGCCGACATGCGGGCCGACGAACGCGCGATCATCCGCGACGAGACAGAAGGTGTTCTTCAGATGCGCGCCGCACGCGAGGATGCGGCGGCTGACCGGGCGTTGCAGCGCAACCGGCCGCGGGACATAGCCGCGAGCGCGGCGCAGCAGCACCGGCTTGCCGGCGATGACGCGCGCCACGGAGTCGTCGACGCGCGTGGCGATCTCGCGGTTGTGCGTGATGAAGACGTCGGCGATGCCGCCGAGGGACTCGAACGCGTCCTCGACGCGACGCACCATCGGCTCGTCGGAGCGGTTGCCGGACGTCATCACCAGCGGCTTGCCGATGCCCTGCAGCAGGAGGTGGTGGAGGGGGGAGTACGGCAGCATGAGACCGACGAGATCGCTGCCGGTCCTGCTTCGCAGCAGAACGATCGGACGCTCGACGGACGTGAGCAGCGCGCGCTCGGCATCGTCGATGTGCGCGAGCTCCTCCGCCGCGGCGAGGTCTTTCACCATGATCGCGAACGGCTTCGACGGGCGCCGCTTGCGATCGCGCAGCCGCTTCACCGCGGTCTCCGAGGTCGCGTCGCACACGAGATGGAACCCGCCGATCCCCTGGAGCGCGACGATCATCTGCGCGTTGATCGTGCGGATCGCGAACGACAGCGGATCCGCCACGGTCAGCACCTGCCCGTTCGACGAGAGCGCGGTCAGCCGCGGACCGCACGCCGGACAGGCGTTCGGCTCCGCGTGGAATCGCCGGTCAGCGGGCGAGTCGTATTCGGTCTGACACGCGGGACAGAGCGCGAACGGCTGCATGGTCGTGTTCGCGCGGTCGTAGGGGACATCGCGAACGATCGAATAGCGCGGGCCGCAGTTCGTGCAGTTGGTGAACGGGTATCGATAGCGGCGGTTGTCCGGATCGAGAGTTTCTCCGAGACAGTCGGGACACGTGGCCAGGTCGGGAGGGATGGAGATGCGCCGCGTCTCACTCTCGACGCTCGGCGTGATCGTGAACTCGCGCACTCCCACGAACGGCAGCGGCCGCGCGACGAGCCGCTCGATGCACGATGCGGCGGGCGGATCGCGGCGAAGGTCAAGAACGAAGCGGTCGAGCTGTTCGGTCTCGCCGAAGACGTCGATGGTCACGCCCGCCGCGCCGTTCGAGACATTCCCGGCGACGCCGCACCGCTGTGCGACGCGATACACCCACGGCCGGAACCCCACGCCCTGCACCGTGCCGCGGACTTCGATCCTGCGTCCGTCTTCTCGCATCCTCACGCGACGATAGGTTCACGAAGCGGCCGGCGAGATGACCCTGGGCACGAGAGGGTGTGATGACGATCACCCGAACGGGTTCTCGTCGGCCCACGACGACGTGGTTACGGGCTCGGAGCGCGTGACCGGAACGTCGCGGCCGAGGATCGCGCGCACGAGATCCAGATCATCGTCGTCGCGGATCACGAACACGAGCTGCTCGACGGTCGTCGGCACTTCGCGAGCGGTACGGGCCATCGTCTCCACCGCGCGGCGAAAGTTCACGTGCGCGTGTCCGGTGGCGAAGACCGGCATGGCCACGGTGCGGCAGCCGGCGCGCGCGGCGCACTCGAGCGCGTTCCGCACGCACATCGCGATCGTTGCCTCGGACGAGTGGTGATTCGCGTCGCTGGCCACGCAGTGAATGAGGACTTTGCTGCCGAGCGAGCCGGCGGGGGTCGGCCATGCCGATCCGGGAGGCAGCGGCCCTTCGCGCTTCACGATCTCCTCGCACGCGCGCAGGATCTCGTAGCCGCCGCGCGAACGCACCGCGGCGCCGGTCCCCATCACCAGGGAGAGGCGCGGATTGGTCGACGTGCAGATCGCCTCCGCATCGGCCTCCGCGATGTCGCCGATGAAGATCGAGCTGCGCATCTCAGTACGTCACCCGCCGCGACGGCGGCGTGTCAGCAGGCGGCTCGACACGCACCCGCGCATCGAGCGCGATCACGCCGCGCTCCAGCACCTTCAGCGGATTGATGTCGAGCTCGCGGATCTCCGGGCAGATCGTCAGCAGCGCCGAGATCCGCAGCAACGCATCCTTCAGCGCCGTGACGTCGCCAGGTTTCGCTCCACGAAACCCGCGCACGAGTTTCGTGATGCGCGCTTCATCGACCATCGCGTCGACCATCGCGTCGGAGAGCGGATGCAGGCGGAAGGTGACGTCGCGAAGCAGCTCGATGAGCGTTCCCCCCGCGCCATACGCCACCACGTGTCCGAACGTGGGGTCGTCGGTGATGCCGATCATGACTTCGACGCCGTCGGCGACCATCTGCTGCACGAGCGCGCCGGTCATGGCCTCGCCCAGTCTTCCGTCGAGATCGCAGTACGCCGCCGCCGCCCCGCACTCATCGAGATTCAAACGAACCGCGCCAGCCTCGGTCTTGTGCAACAGTGACGGCCCGAGGGCCTTCACCACGACCTTCCCGCCGATGCGCATCGCCGCGTCCATCGCGTCGTCGGCCGAATGCACCACCACCGACGCGGGCACCGCGACCCCGACCGCCGCGAGAAGACTCGAGGTCTCGATCGGATCGAGCCATCCGCCGCCGCCCGCAAGCGCGCTTTGAATCGCGCCGCGAGCCGCGGCTTCGTCGAGATCCGAAAACGACGGAACCGTACCGATCGGGCGGCGACGCCATTCCGCGTAGCTCACCGCATGCGCGAGCGCGGCCACGGCCCGCTCCGGGAAACCGAAGGCCGGAATTGGACAAAGCACCTGCGGCGCGCCGTGGGCTCCCATGTACGTCGCGAGCATCGTCCGACCCTTCGAACGGCCGCCCACATCGCGCAGCGCGGCGGCGACGGCATCCGCATCGGTCGGCAGCACGGGGATGTAGATGACGAGCAGCGCGTCGAAACCGTCGTCATCGAGCAGCGTCTCGACGGTGCGTCGATAGTCGTCCGCGGATGCCGAGGCGATCATGTCGACGGGGTTGTTCACGCTGGCGGCGGCGGGAAGAAACTCGCGCAGCTTCGACGCCGACTCCGCGGACAACGCAGGCAGCTGCAGCCCTTTCGCCTCACACGCGTCGGCGGCGAGAATGCCCGCGCCGCCGGCGTTGGTGATGATCCCGACACGGCGGCCCGCGGGCAGCGGCTGCTGCGAGAGCAGCGAGCCGACGTCGAACATTTCTTCGAGCGTGTCCGTGCGGATCACGCCGGCCTGGCGAAAGAGATCGGCGACGATCGCATCGGACGACGCGAGCGCGCCGGTGTGCGACTGCGCCGCACGCGCACCGGCCGCGGAACGCCCCGCCTTCACCGCCACGATCGGCTTCTGCTTGCTCACCCGCCGGGCGATCTCCGCGAACTTGCGCGGATTGCCGAAGCTCTCGAGATAGAGAAGCATCACATCGGTGGCCGGATCCTCGGCCCAGTACTGAATGAGATCGTTGCCCGAGACGTCGGCCTTGTTGCCGACGGAGATGAAGCTCGAGAAGCCGACGTTCTGCGTCCGTGCGTAGTCGAGCACCGCAAGACCGATGGCTCCGCTCTGGCTGGACATGGCGATGTTGCCGCGCGACGGATCGACCGACGCGAACGTGGCCTGCATCGCCACGGCGGGGTCGGTGTTGATCACGCCCATGCAGTTGGGACCGACCATGCGCATGCCCGCCGCGCGCGCTTTCTCGAGAATGCGCCGCTCCAGCTCGCGGCCCGGTTCGCCGGTCTCGCCGAAGCCGGCGGAGATCACGACGACCGCCGGAACCCGGGCCGCGACGCAGTCGTCGATGACGCGTTCGACGCGCGCGGCCGGAACGGCGATCACCGCGAGATCGACGTCCGCGCCGATCGCGCTGACGGATGGGTAGCTGCGAACGTCGTCGATCTCCACGGCGTTCGGATTCACGGCGTACAGCTCGCCGCGGAAACGGCCGCGCAGATTGCGGAGAATCTCACCGCCGAGGTTTCCGCGGGTGCGGCCAGCGCCGATGACGGCGATGGAGCGCGGCTCGAAGATCGGCTTCATCGACGCCGACGCGGCGGTTTGCGCGCGTGCGGCGTTGTGCTCGACGAAGGTGACGGTCTCGCTCAGGTCGAGCGTCACCAGCACGACGCCGTGACTGGAGCCGACCGTGGTCTCGAATCCCGAGCTCTGAAACACCGCCAGCATCGCCCCGTTGCTCGCCAGCACCTCGGCTTCGAACCGCGTGATCCCATGGGCGCGCGCCACATCGGCCAGCCGCTCGAGCAATCGCGTCCCGACGCCGCAGCCCTGATGACGGTCGGCGATCGTGAACGCGACTTCGGCGCGCTCGCGATGGTGGTGAAGGCGGAAGTAGTGCGCGACGCCGGCGATCGCGCCGTTCACTTCGCCGACGAGCCCGAACGCGTCGTCGTAGTCGAGATCCACCGGCGCGCTTTGCATCGCCGCGTCGACGCTGCGCAGATCGAAAAAGCGCGAGTGCAGCGCGTCTTCCGACAGACCGCCGAAGAACTCGCGAAGCGCGCCCTCATCCCCCTTCCGCAATGGACGGATGCGCAACGTGCGGCCGGTCCGCAGAACCACATCGGCCTCGAGATGGGCCGGATACGCCAGGGACATCACATCAGCACCGCCCGCGGTCGAAACGCTCGCGGATCACATCATACGACGCGTTCACATCCTGGCTGAGCTGGCGCAACACGCTGAACCAGACGGCGGGGCTCTCGTCGATGAGGCGGCGGAACTCTCCTGCCTCGATGAAGCCGACTTCGCAAAGCGACGTCGCGACCGCCGATGACAGATGATCGCGGCGCGAGACGACGGCCATCAATCCCAGGATCTCCCCGGCGCGCGCCGTGCGCACCCGGGTCTTGCGTCCGTCGAGCACGGAGCTCAGCGCGACCTCGCCGGAATGCAGGATGTAGACTCCGTCCGGCGGCTCTCCTTCCTCGAAGAGAACGCGCCCGGCTGCGATTCGCTCGAGCTCGGGACGGGTGAAGAGGTTCGCCAGCGCATGCGGCGATTCGAGAGTCGTGGTTTCGGGGCGCATACTGAGAACGATAGGGAGCCTCAGGCGGCGACGCGGTGACTCTCACTACACCGCCGCGTGACCCGGAACGATCCCGGCATGACATCCATCATGCCGCCGCGTAGCCGGCCGCGATACGGTGCGACGGCAAGGAGGAGAGCGATGTTCGGACGCGTGGGCCGGGAGCGCATCGCCGGCGCAGCCTGGGGAGCTCTGTTCACGGCGATCCTGGCCGTCCTCATCATCGTCGGGTCGCGCCGGCTGCAGCACTTCGACGCGGCGCTGGTGGGCTACACCTTCGCCGTGCTCTTCGCCACGTTCGCGATCACCCATCGATACGCGATGTGGCTGCAGCGTCCGCCGACGCGCCGCTACTGGACGCGCGGATGGCAGGTCTTCTTCTCGCGCCGTTACCTCGTCGGCAACATCCGCCACTGGTTCGAGCGGGTGACGGCCGACTTCGCGATGAACCGGTTCATCTTCAAGCGCGATCCCGCGCGGGGACTCGCCCACGCATTGATCATGTGGGGCTGCGTCATCGCCTTCGCCATCACCTTCCCGCTCGTATTCGGCTGGATTCACTTCGAGACGCTGCCCGGCGACGTCGGCTCGTACCGCACGTTCGTCTTCGGCTTCGCGACGACGTCGTTCGAGATTCACTCGCTGGTGGCGTTCCTCATTTTTCACGGGCTGGTCTGGTCGTCGTTCATGGTCATCGCCGGAGTGATGCTGGCGATGCGGCGCCGCATGCGCGACCACGGAGCGGCGGCGCTGCAGAGGTTCGCCGAGGATTTCCTGCCGCTGATCCTGCTCTTCGCGATCAGCATCACCGGCCTGCTCCTGACGGCGAGCTACACGTGGATGCAGGGCTACGGCTACGACTTCCTCGCCCTGCTGCACGCCATCACGGTGATCTTCACGCTCCTCTATTTGCCGTTCGGGAAGTTCTTCCACATCTTCCAGCGTCCCGCGCAGCTCGGGGTCAGCTTCTACAAAGACGTCGCCGCTCGCGAGGGGATGGCTCGCTGCAGGCGGTGCGATCAGGAGTACGCGCCGCTGCTGCAGATCAACGACCTGATCGACGTCGAGCGCGAGCTCGGATATCGCTACGAGACCGACGTCGCCGGGGTCGATCACTACCAGCGGATCTGCCCGCCCTGCCGCCGCTCGATGCTCGCAATCGCCCAGGGGCAGTTGTGGAGGACCGGATAAATGGCAACCCTGCCGAAAGAACAGGACGTCCTCGAGAACGTATGGGGACCGCATCTCAATCGGATGGAAGGGGCGCGCGTCGATACCGGCGTCGAGCCGGACAAGATCGTTCCCACGCACTGCTGTTTCTGCGGCCAGCAGTGCGGCATCAACCTCCGCGTCAAAGACAACCTCGTGATCGGCTTCGAGCCGCGCTACGACTTCCCGTTCAACAAGGGGATGCTCTGTCCCAAAGGCGTCAAGCGCTACCTCCAGGGCGGACACCCCGACCGGCTCACCACCGCGCTGCAACGCGACGAGTCGGTTCCTGAGGGTTTCTCATCGATCGCGTACGACGCCGCGATCGCGCGCGTGGCGTCGGAGATTGAGCGGATTCAATCCACGTACGGCCCGAACGCCTTCGGCGTGCTCTCCGGCGCGAGCCTCACGTCGGAGAAGGCGTACCTGATGGGCAAGTTCGCGCGGGTCTGCCTGAAGACGAAGTACATCGACTACAACGGGCGGCTCTGCATGGTCAGCGCGGGTGCGGCCAACAAGAAAGCCTTCGGCATCGATCGCAGCGCGAACCCGTGGGACGACATCCTCAATGCCGAGGTCGTGCTCGTCGCCGGCTCGAACACCGCCGAATGCTCGCCCATCACCACGAACTACATCTGGCAGGCGCGCGAGAACGGCGGGAAGCTGATCGTGGTCGATCCGCGCATCACGCCGATCGCGCGCACCGCGGACCTCTTCCTGCCCGTCAAGCCCGGCCGCGACGTCGCGCTCTTCAACGGCATCCTGCAGCTGATGATCGAGAACGACTGGATCGATCACGACTTCATCGAGAAGAACACCGTCGGGTTCGAGGCGGTCGCCGAGCACGTGAAGCAGTGGACGCCGCGCCGCACGGCCGAGGTGACGGGCGTCGCGGAAAGGTCCATCCGTGCGGCCGCGGAGTTGTGGGGTACGGCGAAGTCGAGCTTCCTCATGCACGCGCGCGGCATCGAGCATCACTCGCACGGCGTCGAGAACTGCCTCTCCACGATCAACATCGTCCTGGCCTCGGGGCGCATCGGCAAACCGTACTGCGCGTATGGAACCGTCGTCGGACAGGGCAACGGGCAGGGAGGGCGCGAGCACGGGCAGAAGGCGGATCAACTGCCCGGCTGGCGCGACATCATGAATCCCGCGCATCGCGAGTACGTCGCCGGAGTGTGGGGCGTGAAGCCGGAGGAGCTGCCCGAAGCCGGCGTCGACTGCTACGAGATGATGCGGAAGATCGACGCGGGCGAGATCAAGGGGCTCCTGCTGATCTGCTTCAACCCGAAGATCTCGCTCCCCGACAACGCGTTCGTCACCCGCGCGCTGGAGAAGCTCGAGTTCTTCACCGTCATCGACTTCTTTCTCAGCGAGACCGCGCAGCATGCGGACGTCGTCCTGCCCGGATCGCTGCACGAGGAAGACGAGGGCGTGGTCTGTCAGGTGGAAGGGCGGGTCATCAAGATCAACAAGGCCGTCGATCCGCCCGGCGACGCGAAGCAGGACTGGCGGGTCATCCAGGACATCGCCCAGGCCCTCGGGCGTCCGCACGGCTTCACCTTCGACAGCCCGCGCGCGATCTTCGACGAGCTGCGCCTCGCGTCGAAGGGAGGAGTCGCCGACTACTACGGCATCACGTACGAGAAGATCGAGGCGAACAACGGCGTCTTCTGGCCGTGCCCGAGCGAGGACCATCCCGGCACGCCGCGGCTGTTCGAGCCGGGCTCGTGGAATGCCGTCGCGAAAGGTGCCGGCCCGTTCTACTTCCCCGACGGAAAGGCGCGGTTCAACGTCCCCGCGTATCGTCCGCCCGCCGAGGACGTCGACGACGAGTATCCGATCATTCTCACCACCGGCCGCGTCGTCAGCCAGTTCCTGTCGGGCACGCAGACGCGCCGCATCGGACCGCTCGTCGATCAGTATCCCGAGCCGCGCGTCGAGCTTCATCCGAAGCTCGCCGCAAAGTACGCGGTCGCCGATGGCGACTGGATCACCGTCGAGTCGCGGCGCGGCAGCATCACGCTGCAGGCGCAGGTCGTGACCACGATCCGTCCGGATACGGTGTTCATCCCCTACCACTGGGCGGGCAAAAAGTCGGCGAACCAGCTGACCATCGCCGCGCAGGACCCGGTGTCGAAGATCCCCGAATACAAGGTCTGCGCGGTGCGGATCGCGGGACGGCGCGCATGAACCTCGAGTTCTTCCTCGATCCGAACCGCTGCATCGGCTGCCAGTCGTGCGTCGCCGCCTGCAGCGAATGCGACACCCATCGCGGCCACTCGATGATCCATCTCGAGTACGTCGACCGCCCCATTTCCGTGCAGACCGTGCCGGTGGTCTGCATGCACTGCGACTCGCCGACCTGCGCGGAAGTCTGCCCGGCCGACGCCATCAAGCGCACCGGCGACGGCGTCGTGCAGACGGCGCGCAAGCCGCGCTGCATCGCCTGCAACAACTGCGTGCTGGCCTGCCCGTTCGGCGTGCCGAAGATGAAGACCGAATTCTCGCTGATGATGAAGTGCGACATGTGCTACGACCGCACGTCGGCGGGCCTCAAGCCGATGTGCGCGAGCGTCTGTCCCTCCGGCGCGCTCTACTTCGGCACGCGCGAGGAGATCGAGCAGCTCCGCCCGCGGTCGCAACCGGTCAACACCTTCCAGTTCGGCCAGCAGACCATCACCACCAAAGTCCACATGATGGTCCCGCGCGACAGCGGGATTCAGAACGTGGACGTGCTTTCCGCAATGAATGAAGAACCAGTGGCAAGGATGGACGTGTTCGATGAAATCGACGCCTGACCAGCTCTCCGTTCCGCCCGATGGACGGCCGTATCACGATCAGCCGCAGTGGCGGAACGACTTCCCGATCGACTGGCCGCAGGACGAGCTGGTGGCGCGCCGCGATTTCACGAAGTTCCTCGTCCTCACCAGCTTCGCCTTCGTCGTCGGCCAGCTCTGGATCGTATTCGAGAATTTCGCGCGGAAGCGCAGGGGTCAGCCGCCGGTCCGGCGCGTCACCCGCGCCGACGCGATTCCCATCGGCGGCTCGCTCGTCTTCGAGTATCCGGCGGCACACGACATCTGCATCCTCGTGCGCACCGGCCCGCAGCACTACGTCGCCTTCAATCAGAAGTGCACGCATCTGAGCTGCGCGGTGGTGCCGGAGGTCGCGAAGAAGCGCTTCTACTGTCCCTGCCACAACGGCTCGTTCGATCTGGAGAGCGGGATCCCGATTGCAGGACCGCCGCGCCGCCCGCTCGAGCGCATCCTGCTCGAGATCCGCGACGCCGACCTCTACGCCGTCGGCATCGAGGTGCGCGCATGAAGCGAGTCCTTTCCCGCCAGCAGAAGACGACGATCATCTTCGGCATCCTGTCGATCGTCCTGATCATGGTCGTGCTCCAGCTCTGGCTGCTCACGGCCACGATGAACGCCTTCCTCGCCGGACAGGAGCGCGTGATCATCCCCGCGGCCATCGCCAGCATCATCTGCTTCGCGCTGAGCGCCGGGCTGCTCTCCTACATCTATCGGATGGAACGGCGTTGATCCGCACGCTGCACCCCGCGTACTTCGCGCTGGTGATGGCGACCGGGATCGTCTCCATCGCCGCGCAACTGCTGCGGGTTCCCTTCGTGCCGCAGGCGCTCCTGTGCATCAACGCCATCGCGTTCGTCGCGCTCTGGACGCTGACCATCATCCGCATCGCGCGCTATCCGAGAGAGATCCTGGCCGACCTGAGCGATCACCAGCGCGGCGTCGGCTTCTTCACCGCCGTCGCCGCGACGAGCGTCCTCGGATCGCAGCTCGTGATCGTGGCCAGGCTCGGCCGGTTCGCATTCGCCTTCTGGGTCGCCACGCTGGTGCTCTGGCTCATTCTCATCTACGCCGTCTTCACCGCGCTGACGGTGAAAGAGACCAAGCCGTCGCTCGACAAAGGCATCAACGGCGGATGGCTGGTCGCCGTCGTCGCGACGCAGTCCGTGTCGACGCTGGCGTCGATCCTCGCGCCCTCGACTCCGCACGCGGAGCTCCTGCTCTTCATCAGCCTGACGTTCTGGCTCGCCGGCGGGATGCTCTACATCTGGCTGATCTCGCTGATCTTCTATCGCTACACGTTCTTCCGCTTCGAGCCGTCCGACCTCATGCCGCCGTACTGGATCAACATGGGCGCGATGGCCATCTCGACGCTCGCCGGCACGCTGCTCATCGCCAGCAGCAACTCATCTCCGCTGCTCCGCACCCTCCACCCCTTCACCCTCGGCCTGACGATCCTGTTCTGGGCCACCGCAACCTGGTGGATCCCGATGCTCGTCATCCTCGGGTTCTGGCGGCACGTCTACAAACGCTTCCCCCTCACCTACAGCCCGCTCTACTGGGGCGCGGTCTTCCCGCTCGGCATGTACACCGTCTGCACCTTCCGCCTCGCCGACGCCGCCGGCATCCCCGCGCTGCACACGATCCCGCGCGTCTTCGTCTTCATCGCCATCGCGGCCTGGGCGGTGACGTTTGTCGGGATGGTGCGCAGCCTCATCCCTTCGACTAGCGAACGGTGAGCCAGGTACGGGCGGCGACGGCGTCAGTCACTTTCGGGTTCGACGGTCAGCAACGTGAAGTCGCTCCGTGGCAGGAGATTCAGGAAATCGCGGTCGAAGGTGACGAGGTGCTCGGAGCACGATTCGGCCGCTGCCGCGATCCACGCGTCGGTTACTTCGTTTCCTTTGAGACCGCGACCGATGAGTTTCGCTCTGAGCATCGGCCATTCCTCTCCGCAGGGTCGAAGCTCAACTCCCGGCGAGTCCAGCAGGGCATCGACGAACGTCACGGCGTCCTCGATCGAATCGGGCTCGAAGAACACTCGCCGGTTCGTGACGAGGCGAAGAAAGCCGACGATGACCATCGGCAACAGTGCCAGCGAGGCGCGTGCCGCGGCGCAGTCCACGCGCGCGCCGTTCAACCACTGAAGCGCCACGTCGTGGTGCTGGTGGTCGCCTCGGAAGGCGGCGATCAGCACATTGACGTCCGGTGTCATCAGTCCGCAGCATCGAACAGCGACTTGTTGCTACTGCCGTCGATTCCCTTCCGCAACCCGCCTTTGCGCTGGGAAAGCGGAAGCAATCTCAACTGACGCCGGCCGTTCCGACTACGACGGAGACGCAGGGTCAACCCCTCTTCGATCATCCTCGTGAGGGAAATGTGCTCTTTCGCGGCCTGCTGCTTCGCCTTCGACAAGAGGTCGTCGCGCAGGTCGAGAGTCGTCTTCATGGGCGTCCATGATACAGAAATCTGCACGCGGCGAAGCTCAACGTCCTGCCAGGGACTCTTCGTCAACCATCCGACGCCCCGGACGATCGCAGCAACGAATCGCTGCTCCGTATGACATCGGTCATGGATCACAGCCGCGTGTGACCTCAGAATCGCGGCATCGGAGGACCACACATGAGCACCATGACCACCATCGACCTGACCAACCGCACCGTCGGCGAGCTCGCCGTCGAGATCCCCAACTCCATCCGCATCTTCGAAGCATGGAAGATCGACTACTGCTGCGGAGGCCGCACCGCGCTGGCGGACGCGTGCGCCGCGATCGGAAAGACGGTCGAGTCGTTTGCGGCCGCGCTCGATACGCTGGCCGACGTGCCGGACAACGCGTCGCGCGACTGGTCGTTCGACACGCTCGGCACGATGGCCAGGGACATCGTCTCGACGTATCACACCTACACGCGCCAGGAGCTCGAGACCGTCGATCCGCTGGCGCGGAAGGTCCTCGGCGTCCACGGACAGCGCCGGCCGGAACTGGCCGAGGTCGTCGCGCTGATCGACGCGCTGCGCGATGACATGCTTCCGCACATGCTGAAGGAAGAGCAGGTGCTCTTCCCGTACGTCACGGAGATGGAGCAGGCCATCGAAGGAAAGCGGCCCGCGCCGACGCCGTTCTTCGGAACGGTGAAGAACCCGGTCCGCAAGATGATGGCCGAGCACGATCGCGTCGGCGAGCTCCTCGCGGCGCTCCGCACCGTCACCACGGATTACGCGCTGCCCGAGGATGCCTGCTTCAGCTATCGCGAGCTGTACCGGCGCCTCGCGGAGCTCGAGCTGCGGACGCACGAGCACATTCACATCGAGAACAACCTCTACTTCCCCCGCGCGATCGCGCTCGAAGACAAGGCCGGCCAGCCGGCCGCGTTCGGCGACAGTTGCGGCTCCGGCTGCGGTCACTGATGTCCGGAGAGCTGCACGCCTTCCTCGCGCGCGATCACGAGCGCCTCGATGCTTTGCTCGAGGAGCTCCGGCGCGGGGAAGGCGGCATTCCCGCGGTCATTCGTGGGTCTCGTGTTCGATCCCCGCTCCGCCCGCGCTCCGATGCACTCCGTCCACGTAGTGGATGAACTCCGCGTAGGCGTGCACGAAACGCCGTCCCGCCTCGACGCTCTCGGTTGCGTGCTTCTTCGCCTCGGCGGCCGCGGCGAAGCGCTTCTGCAACTCGGAGCGCAGCGCGGCCGTCAACGACTTCTCCAGTTCGGCGAGCGAGTCGTGGTCGATCGCGTGATCGGCCATTTCGATGCCCGCTTCGGGTTTGTACTCGGCCCCTTTGAGGCCGGTGAACGGCTCCCCTTCCGAGGCTCGGTGGATGCGGACGAGGGTCTCGAAGAACCACTGATCGGCCACGTTGCGCGCTTCGGCGCTGGTCGCGCGAGCGGCCAGCGTGCGGTCGAATGCGCGCCGGAGCTCGGCCTCATCGGCGGCGGCGACCCATTTGAGCACCGGCCGGACGTCCGCGCTCGCCAGTGCGGTTCGCGCGTCGGCAACGACCGGGCCGTTGATCCAGTCACAGTGAGCGAACGCCGCCGGCGCAACGAGGATGAACAGAATGGCATGAACGACAGACAGGAATCGCATCTCTCCTCCTAACGAATCAACATCGCGAGAATCACCGTCGCCGCCACTCCCCACGCGACCTCCTCCATGCCGACTCGCCGCGCGGTCAGGCCGCTTCGATAGTGTCCGGCCACGCATCGCGCGAGCAGCGCGAGCGGAACCGCGATCACGATCGGCGGCGCGAACAGCGCGACCGCGCCGACGGCAAGCGCGTGCGCGGCGATCGCGGGAACGGCGCCGGATCCGCGCAGCAGCGAGCGGACGTAGAGCACGGAAGGGACGGAGCGGCAGATGGCGAGGATGGCGACGAGCAGCGCCAGCGAAGTGCCGCCGCGTCCCGCCATCACGCACGCCGCGCCGCCGGCCGCGGCCGCGATCGCTCCGCACAGCTCCGCGGCGAGCTCACGGCCGTGATTGCGCACGTCGTGGAAGAACTGCAGCGCCAGACACGGCGAGACAATCAGCAGCGGAATCGCAATCGCGGCGGACGACATCGCCACGGCCATCGCGAAGAGAATCAGCGTCGCGCTCCCGTACGCCAGCGCCAGATACGCGCACGCGATCGTTCGCGGGTAGCGCTTGCGCGACAGAAAATCGCGCGTGGCGAGCCGCAGCGGATGACGGAGGAAAAACGCCGCGACCAGCGCAACGCCCAGGGCCAGCCCGGCGCGGGATGGCGCGACGGCGAGCGCCAGGACCACCGGCTCGAGCAGGATGCCCCAGCCGCCGTGCTCGTTCGGAATCGCCAGCGGCCGTAAGACGACGGAGCTCATACCCGCACTTTAGAAGCGCCGCGCGCCCGCCGCGATGACATCCGTCATACGGCGCCTACTTCTTCGCGAATCCTCGAATCACCGCGACGAGCTGTTTGATCTGGTCCGCCGCGATCTTGTTCTCGAAGGCCGGCATCTTGCCATTCCCTTTGGTGATGACTTTGACGAGGCCGGCGTCATCCTTCTTCTGCACTTCGGGTGATCCGAGGGCCTTGAGGGCGAGTTTCTTCCCCATCGGCGTGTCGGCGGCGCCGTTTGCTCCGTGGCACATCTTGCATTTCGCCGTATAGAGCGAGACAGCGTCGTCGGCGTGGACCGCGAACGTCAGCGCGGCAAAGATCAGCAGGACAGCGATTCGTTTCATGCGTTCTCCTTCAGAGTGAGACGCGGCGACCTGCGCCGCGCGATGATGACCATGGCCGTTCCGTACGCGGCCAGCGCCACGGCGATGGTCGCCGCGCCGCCGGTACGGAAATCTTCGATGAGCAGCTTGATGCCGCCGGCCACCAGCACGAGCGGCGCGAGTCTGGCCGCCTCCGTGCGCACATGGCCGATGAGAGACAGGAGCACCGCCGTCACGGCGATCGCCATGCTGCGCTCCATCGCCAGCACGCCGGCACTCCCGCGGATCAGCAGGCCGTCGACGCTCGCGAGCGCGATGACGGTGACGACGGCGAGAAGAGTCAGGCGCGACCAGGCGGCGTCCGCGGGCACCAGCGCGAGCGTGACCAGCGTCAGCGCGCCTGCGATCAGGAGCATCGATGGCCGCGGTTCGGAGAGGAATGCGGCGGCGGTTGAAGCGAGCACCCAGAACGCTGCCTGCATCGTCCACTGCTCGCGCCGCGATGCGCGGCCGATCGCCGCCGTGAGCGCGGCGAGCGTGCCCCAGGCAACAGCCAGCGCGGGAGCCGTCAACATCAGAAGACCCGCTCCGCCCGCGGCGATGAGAACGATGGCGGCGCTCTGAATCGACTCGGGCCACCGCGGCCTCGTCTCGATCACGACGACCCAGAGCAACGCGATCGCGATCATCGCAGCCGCGGCGTATGTGTTCGGCATTCGGTCGGCAGCCGCCATCGCGCCAAGCGCGATCGCCAGGAAGTCGCTCGCGGCCGCGAGCACGAGTGTCGCGTACGAGTCGAGCTGCAATCGCCAGGCGACGACGCCGGCGATGGTCACGGCAATGGCCGGCGCCAGCACGTCGGCGGTACCGATCGCCAGACCGATCGACGTGAAGGTCATCATCGCGGCGGCGATGAACGCGAACGCGGTGTCGCGCCGCAGGACGGAGATCGCCAGCACCGACAGAGCCGCGACGAGCGCCAGCGCCGATGCCGGCACCACGCCGAGGATGTGAAAGCGGACGGTGGCCTCCCACAGCAGAGCGGCCGCGATCATGGATGCCGTGGACGCCGCGAAGAGCGCCGCCGCCCGGCGACCGCGCGCCGCGTCGCGCGCGGCGATCGCGATCCACGCCATCGCGTAGAGAAACGCGATGGCCACACCGGCGCGCTGCGGAACGAGGCCGGTCTCCGTCAACGCGCGCAGCAGATACGCGCCGCCGACGATCAGCACGCTCTTTCCGATGAGTGCGAAGTCGAAGAGCGGCGATTCCGCGGGCTCGTCGATCTGAGGCACGGCATTGCCGCTCTGCGCCACGGGATCGGCAGCGCCCAGCCGGACCTCCAGCGCGTGCAATGCCTCCTCCACGCGGGTCATACGGGACTCGAGCGCCTCGATCTCTGTGGCGGCCACCATTGCTCCTTGTGTGTTGGATCACCGGAACACGAATGCGCAGCGGCGTTCGGTGCTCCCGGTCACGCACATCGGTGACCGCGGCTACGCGTCCGGACGTCGAAGTGCACCCAGCATGTCGTCGATCACCCCATGCAAGCGTGACGGAGGTGCAATGGAAATCCATCCACTCCTCGAGCGGCGGCGATTCCTGAACTGGTTCCTCGGAACGTCCTTCGGCGCGCTCGCGATCAGCGTTCTCTATCCCATCGCGCGGTTCGTCAGTCCGCCGCGCATCGCCGAGCCGGGCACGGCGCAGGTCGATGCCGGGACGACGGACGACCCCGCGTTCCGCGACAAGGCGTTCAAGATCGTTCGCTTCGGAGCGGACCCCGTCATCATCGTGCGTGCCGCGGACGACGATTACCGCGCGTTCTCGGCCACCTGCACCCATCTCGACTGCATCGTCGGATATCAGAAGGAGCACAGCCGGCTGTGGTGCAACTGTCACGGCGGCGCATACGACCTCACCGGCCGGAACATCGCCGGCCCGCCGCCGCGTCCCCTGACGCCATTCAAGGTGAACCTCGTCGCGAAGAACGACGGCACATCGACGATCGTCGTCTCGAAGGCCTGACGTGAGCGCCATCAAAAGACCGCCCGTTCTGCAGTGGCTCGATGATCGCCTCGGCCTGCCCGCGGTCCGCGAGTTCCTCGCGCACAAGACCGTTCCGCGGCATCGCTACACCGTCTTCTATTACCTCGGCGGCATGACCCTCTTCTTCTTTCTCGTGCAGGTCTGCACGGGCGTGCTGCTGATGCTGTACTACCGGCCGTCGGCCGAGGAGGCGTTCGAATCGATCGAATTCCTCGTGACCACCGTGCCGTTCGGCTGGCTCGTCCGATCGATCCACGCCTGGTCCGCGAACCTGATGGTGTTCTTCGCGGCGCTGCATCTGGTCAGCGTCTATTTCCTGAAGTCGTACCGCAAACCGCGCGAGCTCACCTGGGTCAGCGGGGTCTTCCTGCTCTTCCTGATCCTCGGCTTCGGGTTCTCGGGCTACCTCCTTCCCTGGAACCAGCTCTCGTTCTTCGCGACGAAAGTCGGCACCGACATCGCCAGCGTGGTCCCTCTCGCCGGCGAATGGACGATGCGTTTCATGCGCGGCGGCGACCGCGTGACCGGCGCGACGCTGTCGCGCTTCTACGGCTGGCACGTCGCGATCCTGCCGGCCATCACCACGGTGCTGCTCACCTTCCACCTGCTGCTCGTGCAGGTGAAAGGCATGAGCGTTCCGCCCGGTGCGGAAGAAGAAGCCGGCCAGCGTCCGCCGATGAAGTTCTTCCCCCACTTCGCGCTGCGCGATCTGTCGGGATGGATCTTCGCCCTCGGCGTCCTCGCCGCGCTGGCCGCGATGATGCCGTGGGAGCTCGGCGAGAAGGCCGATGCCTTCGCGCCCGCATACGAGAACATCCGGCCCGAGTGGTACTACGTGTTCATGTTCCAGGCCCTGAAGCTCGTGCCGGGCGGCGAGATCATGGGCATCGAATATGAGGCCTTCCCGATCCTGCTCTTCAGCCTGGGCGGCCTGCTGCTGATCCTCGTGCCGTTCCTCGATCGAGGCCGCAGCCGCGGATGGTCGTACGCCGGCATGGTCGCACTCGCGTTCGTCGTGGGCATGACCTGCTGGGGATACGGCACGCTGGTCCCGCTCTACATCGTCTTTCTGACGGCGCTGCTGCTCGCCGTTTTCGCCTGGATCACCCGCTCCACGGAGGCGCGATGAGAGTCCGCTGCGCGTTGCCGATCGCGTTCGCATTCCTGGCCTCGGTGGCCAGCGCCGCCGCGCCTCAGGCGACGTCGTGCACGAATTGCCATGACAGCAATGTCTTCACGGCGAAAGACCGCGCGAAAGTGCAGGCCTTCCATGCCGATGTCCATCGCGAAGTCGGTCTCTCCTGCCACGACTGTCATGGCGGCAATCCCGACCCGGCGGCGGACAAGGGGAAGGCCATGGATCCGAAGTTCGCGGCCAGTCCGTTCGTCGGCCGCCCGAAGCGCGTCGACATCCCCGCCTTCTGCGGGAAGTGTCACAGCTCGGCGGAGTACATGAAGCGCTTCAATCCCGCCGCGCGCGTCGATGAAGTGATGGAGTACCGCAGCAGCGCGCACGGCCGGGGGCTGGCGAAGGGCGACGAGAAGGTGGCCACGTGCATCGACTGCCACTCCGTGCACGGGATCAGGCGAAAGACCGATCCCGACGCGCCGGTGTATGCGACCCATGTCGCTGAGACGTGCAGCCGCTGTCACTCCGATGCCCGGACCATGACTCCGTACGGCCGCGCGACCGATCAGTACGCGCGTTGGCGGATCAGCGTGCACGCGAAGGCGATGTTCGAGAAGAACGACCTCACCGCGCCGACGTGCAACGACTGTCACGGCAACCACGGCGCCACACCGCCCGGCGTGCAGAGCGTGACCTTCGTCTGCGGCAACTGCCATGGACGGGAGGCGGACCTCTTCCGCGCGAGCAGCAAGATGCCGGGATGGGCATCGCACAACGACCTGCTGGCTTCCGGCGCGAAATGCGGCGACTGCCACGACGACGCGCGCTCGACGCTGACCATGACCCGCTTCAGCGATTGCGTGACCTGCCACGAGAACCACGCCGTGGTCCGCCCCAGCGTCGCCATGATGGGCGCGCTGCCCGACGTCCCGTGCGCGTTCTGCCATGAAGGCGCGGGCGCGCTGGCGACGCTCGTGGCCGAGCCGGCGAAGAAGAGCGCGCATTACCGCGAGGTCCGTGACGCGCTTCTCACCACTGCCGCGGGGCTGAAGCTGACCGGAGACGCGCGCTTCGACTGGCTCGTCGATCAGGCCCGGCAGCTCCCGACCCATCGCGATCGTCCCGAGTTCGCACGGCTGTTCGAGAAGTTCCGCATCGGCAAGACCCACTACAGTTTCACGGATGCGAACGGTCGTCAGGTGACGGTGGGGATCCGTCGATGCAGCGACTGCCACATCGCCACCGACTCCGCCGGAGCGAAGAATGCCCGCGAGTATCTCGGCGCGACGCATGCCCTCACCAGCATGATCGCCCGCGCCGAGCGCATTCAGCTCGCCGCTCACCGCGGCGGCGTCGAAACGCGAGACGCGCGCGCGGAGCTCGACGGCGCGATCGACAACCAGATCGAGCTGGAGACGCTCGTACACACGTTCGCGAACACCGAAGTCCCGAAGAAACAGAAGGAGGGGCTCGATCACGCCCGCGCCGCGCTGCTCAGCGCGCAGACCTCGCTCGAGGAGCTCGGCTACCGGCGGCGGGGACTGCTCGTAGCGCTGGGGATCATCGTGATGGTGCTGATCGCACTGGCGATCAAGATCCGGATGACGTGATCACTCGGAGCCGGACAACGATTCCAGCGCCGCCTTGTCGACGATGAGGAAGCCTTCCTTCTCGGTGAGGATGATTCCCTCTTTCTGCCAGCGGCTCATCAGCCGGATCGCGGTCTCGAGCGTCGTCCCGATCAAATCGGCGAGCTCCTGCCGCGACAGCGGCAGCGCGATGAACGTCTTCCCCTCGCGCGCCTCCCCCATCCGGTCGGCCAGCGTCAGGAACAGCTTCGCCGTCCTCGCCTCGGCGGTCCCGGTCATGTCCGCGAGCCGCTTGTTCATCATCATCAGTCGCATGGTCAGGCCGCTGACGAGATGGCGCGTCATTTCCGGGCGGCTCTCGAGCAACTGGAAAAACTCGCGCTCCGGAATCGAGAGGAGGCTCGACGGCTCGAGCGTGATCGCGGTGGCGGGGAACGGCCGCCGCTCGAACGCCGCGACGGCGCCGACCGGCTCACCCGCGCCGAGGATCTCCAGGATGATGTCGCGCGTGCCCGCGGCCTTGACGATCTTCACCCGTCCGTGAACGACGAAATAGATGCGATCGGCGTCGACGCCTTCGTCGAAGATCGTCTCGCCCTTGTCGTATCCGCGCACGCGGCAGTACGGCTCCAGCGCGGCGCGATCGGCGGCACGGAAACCCGCCAGCAGCGGAATCGCGTCGAAGGGGATCACCGGCTGAATCGGCACGGCGCGAGCGTACCCGCGTTTCAGATCACCGGCAATGCGCGCGCGCCGCGCACGATCACACGCTCCCCCGCAATCTCGAGGAGAAAGTCCGCGAGCGCCTCGTTCGTGAAGTCGTCCCAGCCGCGGCAGGTCTCGTAGAAGCGTTGCTGGACGTCGCACGCCAGCGGCGTCCCTTCCATCTCCGCGCGCGCGAGCTGCCACTCGTTCGCCTTCCGCTCCACTTCCTCGCGCGATGCGTCCGCGCCGGCGCCGGCGATTGCGCCATACGTTTCGCGCAGCGCCTCATCGGTGTAGCGGTGGAAGCCGCCGCACAGGATGTTCCGCTCCGCGGCGATCTGACACATCGACCTGCCCGGTTCGCCGAGATCGATCAGCGCACGCCGCAAACGCGAGACTGCAGCTTCGCGGGAAATGAGCTCTGTCTGCATGAGTGAATTGCAGCAGGTCCGAGGCAGCTGGTCGGTAGACCCGATCACTCCGTCCGGTGACGGAAGTCACCGCCGGCCCGCCCCGCCGCGTTCTCCTGCCCACCCCAACGGGTGGCGCGCCGGAACACAACGCGGCGTGACAATGCACACACCGGGAAGTGAGATCCCGGTAAGGAGAAAACGCCATGCCGACCCCCTACAACCTCGACATCCAGCACAGCTGCTCGGATTGCAAGGTGCGCGAGAATCGCCTGTTCTGCAACATGTCCGAGCCCACGATCAAGGGTCTCGAGGCGATCAAGTTCACGGCGGTGTATCCGAAGGGATCGGTGCTCTTCGTCGAAGGGGAAGATCCGCGCGGGCTGTTCATCCTCTGCAGCGGACGCGTCAAGCTCACGACGTCATCGACGGAAGGGAAGACTCTGATCGTCAAGATCGCCGAACCGGGCGAAGTCCTCGGCGTGAGCGCGACGATGCTCGGCCTTCCGTACGAAGTCTCCGCGGAGACGCTCGAGCCGGCGCAGGTGAACTTCGTGCGCCGCGACAACTTCATGACCTTCCTCACGACCTTCCCCGAAGCCTGCTTCCACACCGCGCAGCAGCTCAGCGAGAAGTATCACTCCGCGCAGCGCGAGATCCGCTCGCTCGGCCTCTCGCAGACCACCGGCGAGAAACTGGCGCGTCTGCTTCTGAACTGGTGCGATCGCTCAGGGGAGACCACGGCCCGCGGGCTGCGGCTCACCGTCCTTCTGACGCATGAAGAGATCGCGCAGATGATCGGCACGACGCGCGAGACCGTCACCCGCCTCCTCAGCGACATGAAGCGCAAGAAGATCATCGACGTCAAAGGATCCAGCGTCTTCGTGCAGCGGCTCGAACAGCTGCAGGGCATGGTCACGATCTAGCGGCGCCCTCACCAACAAGTGTAGCGATCATCACATCTCGCTTTCATGAGGCTCGCTACCGTTGTGAATGATGCCAGCCACCCGAGAGCTGCAGACGGAACTGAGCGCCGTGGAGCGCACCCTGATCGGGCTGCAGGAGCTGCAGCGCCGCGGTCCGGGCGTGGTCCTGTTCCGCGAAGGTGATCCGCCGCGCGGCGTGTACATCATCCACTCCGGCGCGGTCGATCTCGTCTTCGCGGCGCGAAACGGGATTGCGAAGCCGTTGCAGCTCGCCGGCGAAGGACAGATCGTCGGACTGAGCTCGATCGTCTCCGGACGCGTGCATGATGCGACCGCCATCGTGCGTGTTCCGTCGGAGCTCGGCTACGTCGAAGGGCGAACGCTCATGGACCTGCTCGAGCGAAACCCGCCGGTGTGGTTCGACGTGCTGCAGTTTCTCAGTCAGGACGTGAGCTCCTGCTGGGACTCGATGCGCAGACTCACCTCGACGTTGCGTTGACAGCGGAGGTGACGCTCATCACCCGCCCCGCTGTCGAACGTCATACGGCGGTGTTCGGCGATTTCGTATCGTCAATCGCGACGACGGAGGCCGTGATGACGATTGGTTGCCAGCCCGTGACGACATCCACGAAACACAACGACCGGAAGCAGGCTCGCGCCAGCGCCATGATGGACGGCAACGAAGCCGTGGCGCGCATCGCCTACGCGCTCAACGAAGTGATCGCGATCTATCCGATCACGCCCGCGTCGTCGATGGGCGAGTGGGCCGATCAGTGGTCCGCCGAAAAGCGCACCAACCTCTGGGGCACCATCCCCGCCGTCGTCGAGATGCAGAGCGAAGCCGGAGCCGCGGGCGCGGTTCACGGCGCGCTGCAGACCGGATCGCTGGCCACGACCTTCACCTCGTCGCAGGGCCTGCTGCTGATGATCCCGAACATGTACAAGATCGCCGGCGAGCTGACGCCGACGGTCTTCCACGTCGCCGCTCGCGCCATCGCCACGCACGGCCTGTCGATCTTCGGCGATCACTCCGACGTAATGTCGGTGCGCAGCGCCGGATGGGCGATGCTCTGCTCAGCCGGAGTGCAGGAGGCGCACGACTTCGCGCTCATCGCGCAGTCGGCGTCGCTCGAGTCGCGCATCCCCTTCCTCCATTTCTTCGACGGCTTCCGCACGTCGCACGAGATCGCGAAGATCGAGCTCCTCGGCGACGACGATCTCCGCGCCATGATCGACCTCGAGCTCGTGTTCGATCACCGCGCCCGCGCGCTGACTCCCGACAATCCGGTGATCCGCGGAACGGCGCAGAACCCCGACGTCTTCTTCCAGTCGCGCGAGCGCGCCAATCCGTTCTATCGCGACTGCGCGACCTCGGTGGTCGAAGCGATGGAGCGCTTCGGGCACATCACCGGGCGCATGTACGCGCCGTTCGAATATCACGGCGCACCGGATGCCACGACCGCGATCGTGATCATGGGCTCGGGCGCCGAGGCGGTTCACGAAACGGTCGACGCGCTGGTCGCGCGCGGCGAGAAGGTCGGCGTGCTGAAAGTCCGTCTGTACCGGCCGTTCGACGCGAAGCGATTCCTGGCCGCGCTCCCCGCGAGCGTGCAGCGGCTCGCGGTGCTCGACCGCACCAAGGAGCCTGGCGCGGGCGGCGAGCCTTTGTATCTCGACGTCGTGAACGCCGTGTATCGCGCGAAACGCGATCTCGTCGTGACCGGCGGACGCTACGGCCTGTCGTCGAAGGAGTTCACGCCGGCGATGGTGAAAGGCGTCTTCGATCACGTCGACGCCGGTGCCACCGAGGAGTTCACCGTCGGCATCCGCGACGACGTGACGCACCTCAGCATCGACTATTCGGATACGTTCTCCGTCGAGCCCGACGACGTCTTCCGGGCCATGTTCTACGGCCTCGGCGCGGACGGCACGGTCGGCGCGAACAAGAACACCTGCAAGATCATCGGCGAGAGCGGAGAACGTTACGCGCAGGGCTACTTCGTGTACGACTCGAAGAAAGCCGGCGCGGTGACGGTGTCGCATCTCCGCTTCGGACCGCGTCCCATCCGCTCGACGTATCTCATCCGCTCCGCGAACTTCGTCGCCTGCCATCAGCCGCAGTTCCTCGGCCGCTTCGACTTCGCCGCCGATCTCGCCGAAGGTGGCACGCTGCTCGTGAACGCGCCCGCGGACACGGTGTTCTCTCCTTCGCTTCTCTCCGCCCTCGCCGCGAAGCATGCGCGGATGTTCGCGATCGACGCCTCGCGCGTCGCGCGCGAATGCGGGATGGGCTCGCGCATCAACACCATCATGCAGGTCTGCTTCTTCGCCGCCGCCAACGTCATCCCGATCGATGACGCGCTCGAGTCCATCCGCGACGCGATCCGGAAGACGTATGCGAAGAAAGGCGACGCCGTCGTCGAGAAAAACCTCCGCGCCATCGACGCCACGATCGAGAACCTCCGCGAGGTCCTGCTGCCGAACGCCCCTCACCCGGCCTTCGGCCACCCTCTCCCCGCAAGCGGGGAGAGGGGATCCAACTCGCGATCCGAGTTCGTGAACGACGTGCTGTTCGAGATCATCGCCGGCCGCGGCGACGCGCTGCCCGTCAGCGCGATGCCCTGCGACGGTACGTTCCCGACGGCGACGACGAAGTACGAGAAGCGGAACCTCGCGCAGGAGATCCCGGCGTGGGATCCCGCCGCCTGCATCCAGTGCGGCAAATGCGCGATGGTCTGCCCGCACGCGGCGATCCGCATCAAGGCCTACGACGAGTCGGCCATCCACGCCGCTCCGGCGACCTTCAAGTCGCTCAAGCCGATTCACAAGGACTGGACGGGCAGGGGCTACACGATCCAGGTCGCGCCCGAAGACTGCACCGGCTGCGCGATCTGCGTCGACGTCTGCCCCGCGAAAAGCAAGACCGTCGAGAACCGGAAGTCGCTGTACATGCAGCCGCAGGCGCCGCTGCGCGAGGCCGAGAAGGAGAACTGGGAGTTCTTCCTCGGCATCCCCGAGTTCGATCGCACGAAGTTGAACCCGGCCCTGATCCGCCATCAGCAGCTGCAGCAGCCGCTCTTCGAGTTCTCCGGCGCGTGCGCCGGTTGCGGCGAGACGCCGTATCTCAAGCTGCTCACGCAGCTCTTCGGCGATCGCCTCGTCGTCGCGAACGCCACCGGCTGTTCGTCGATCTACGGCGGCAATCTGCCGACCACGCCCTGGGCCACGAACGCCGCCGGGCGCGGACCGGCATGGGCGAACTCGCTGTTCGAAGACAACGCCGAGTTCGGACTCGGCTTCCGCCTCTCGATCGACAAGCAGCGCGGGTTCGCGGAGGAGTTGCTGCGCAAGCTCGCGCCGAGCGTCGGAGAAGCGCTCGCCGAGTCGATCCTCGAGTCGAAGCAGAACGACGAGGCGGAGATCTTCGAGCAGCGCAAACGCGTGGAGCTGCTGAAGGTCAAGGTGCGCCGCGCGGAGCTGATGAGCCGCATGCACAAACTCGATGCCACCGACGAGCAGCAGCTCCTGGCGCTGGCGGACCTGCTCGTGCGCAAGAGCGTCTGGATCGTCGGCGGCGACGGCTGGGCCTACGACATCGGCTTCGGCGGTCTCGATCACGTCCTGTCCAGCGGAAGAAACGTGAAGGTGCTCGTGCTCGACACGGAGGTGTACTCGAACACCGGCGGGCAGATGTCGAAGGCCACGCCGCGCGCCGCGGTCGCGAAGTTCGCCGCCGCCGGCAAGCCCGCGGCGAAGAAGGACCTCGGATTGATGGCGATGACCTACGGCAACATCTACGTCGCCAGCATCGCCATGGGCGCGCGCGACGAGCACACGTTGAAGACATTCCTCGAGGCCGAGGCGTATGACGGACCGGCGCTGATCATCGCGTACAGCCACTGCGTCGCCCACGGCATGGACATGGCCACCGCGATGCAGCATCAGAAGGCCATGGTCGACGCCGGCCAGTGGCTGCTTTACCGGTACAATCCCGACCGTTCGGCGCGCGGGGAGAACCCTCTGCAACTCGACTCGCGCGGCCTCAGGATCCCGGTCGAGCAGTTCCTCCGAACCGAGAACCGCTTCAACCAGCTGCTCAAGGGAGATAGTGAGGAGGCACGCGAGCTGCTCGCGGCCGCACAACGTGACGTGAACACGCGCTGGCAGATGTACAGCTACCTCGCATCGATGAAGGCGGAGAACGCGGCCACTTGACCCGGATGTTGTTGATCGCCGTCGCGATCGTCTTCGGCCTCGCGGCGGGACTCGGCACATTCACGTTCGGCTATGCCGGCGGCGCCTCGTACCTCGGCCACGACCCGTCCGCGTGCGCGAACTGCCACGTCATGCAGAGCCATTACGACGACTGGCGGCACTCCAGCCATCGCTCCGTCGCCGCCTGCAACGACTGCCACACGCCGCCCGGCCTGATCCCGAAGTACTACGTGAAAGCGCGGAACGGCTTCTGGCACTCGTTCTACTTCACCACCGGCCGCTTCCATGAGCCGATTCAGATCACGCCCGGAAATCGCGAAGTGACCGAAAAGGCATGCCGCAAATGCCACGCCGCCGTCGTCGCGGCCATCGACCCGATGCCCGGCCACCGGCCGTCGGACAAGACATCCTGCATCCGCTGCCACTCCACTGTCGGACACATGAGGTGATCCATGGCTGAACAGGAAATCACAGATCGGGAACGCTCGCGACGCCGCCGCCGCTTCTGGCTCATCCTCGGCGCGGTCGCGATCGGTGTCGCCGCGATCACCGCCGGCGTCACAGCGCTGCTGGTCAACATCTTCGAGCACAAGCAGGAAGCGCGAAACCCGTTCTATCGCGTGGTCGAGCTCGACGACGAGACCGTCGATCCGGCCATCTGGGGCAAGAACTTCCCGCTGCAGTACGACGGCTACCGCCGCACCGTCGACCAGGTCCGCACGCGCTACGGCGGAAGCGAAGCCGTGCAGCGCACGCCCTCGAAGGCGGACCCGCGCTCCGTCGTCGCGCAGTCGCGGCTCGAGGAAGATCCGCGGCTGAAGACCATGTGGGCCGGCTACGCCTTCTCGCATGACTTCCGCGAAGAGCGCGGCCACGCGTACATGCTCGACGACCAGGAGTTCACCGAGCGCCAGGCGTTCTCGAAGCAGCCCGGGACCTGCATCCACTGCCACGGATCGGTTTACGTGCCCTACAAAAAAGCCGGCAACGGCGACCTGATCAAAGGCTTCGAAAAACTCAACCAGATGCCGTACGCGGAAGCGCGGAAGTACGTCACGCACCCCGTCGCCTGCATCGACTGCCACGACCCGAAAACCATGCAACTCCGCGTGACGCGTCCCGGGTTCCTCGAAGGCATCCGCGCGCTCAAAGCCACGCAGGGCATCGAGAACTACGACGTCAACACCATGGCCACGCGGCAGGAAATGCGCAGCTTCGTCTGCGGCCAGTGTCACGTCGAGTACTACTTCAAAGGCCCCGAGAAGCGCCTGACGTATCCCTGGTTCAAGGGCCTCAAAGCCGACGAGATCCTCGCGTACTACGAGGAAGTGCAGCACAAGGACTGGGTACACGCGAGCACCGGCGCCCCCACCCTCAAAGCCCAGCATCCCGAATTCGAAATGTGGAACCAGGGCATTCACGCCCGCTCCGGCGTCGCCTGCGCGGACTGCCACATGCCGTACGAGCGCGTCGGCGCGCTCAAGATCAGCAACCACCACGTCCGCAGTCCCGTCCTCAACCTCAACAACGCCTGCCAGACCTGCCACAAATGGCCCGAGGAAGAGCTGAAGGCGCGCATCGAGACCATCCAGTCGCGCACGCATGAAATGCGCGGCGTCGCCCTCGACGCGCTGCTCGCCCTGATCGGCGACATCGAGAAAGCGAAAGCCGCCGGCGCAACCGACGCGCAACTCGCGTCCGCCCGATCGTTCCAGCGCAAAGCGCAGTTCCTCGTCGACTTCATCGAAGCCGAGAACTCGATGGGGTTCCACGCGCCGCAGGAAGCCGCGCGAGTGCTGGTGAAGTCGGTGGATTACTCGCGGCAGGGACAGGTGGCGATTCGGGGCGGCACGGCCGCCGCGCCTGCGGGGGCGCCAGCGGCATCGCGTTGAGGGGTGAAAGCGGTCGTCATCCGGAAGTAATCGTGGCCATACGGGTGAGCCGTTCGATCGCGAGTTTCAGCATGCGGTCGTCGAAGAGGCGAAGCTTTCGTGTACCCGCTCCGGCACCGCCCGGCCAAACCTCGAGTCCCGCCTTGATATCTGCGATATCAGTCGTCCGGTTTTCACGAGTGAGCAACCAATCGACGGTGGCGAGAAGCTCCATTCCAAGGGGCGATTCGAATCCGTCAATACGCTTCGAAACGCCCTCCAGCGCAGGGATGTATCCGGACGCTTCAGATTTGATGTACGCGGCGACGACGTCTTTCTTCGGATCGTTGAATGCGATCACGTCGGTTGGTTTTGCATCAGGAATCCTGACCTTCGATCGCAGATAGCTGCCGTCCAATCCGTCGAGAAGATGATCCAGCCGGTTTGCGTACGGCCCGTAGCGATTCGCCGAGAACTGCAGATCGAGTGGATTGGGCAAGGTGAGGCTTTCGATCTCACGTTCGAGAAACCATGCAAGCTTCTGAATCTCCAGAAGCGAGCACTCGATGCCCAGGATCCAGTAGCGCCGCACCAATTCCGCGATGAGCGCGCGCGCCGGAGTGAGTTTCTCCACACCGCTGCGCTTCGCGACATTCTGGTATTCGCGGGTTGGCTCATATAACACGATGTCAACATCAGGGAGCCCGGCGAGGGCTCGCTCGATCGCTGGCCGGACGACGGACCAGTCCAGACCGCCGTTACCACATCCGAGCGGAGGGATGGCGACTGAGTGGATCCCCTTCTCGAGGATGACGCTTCGGAGATTCTGCAGTCCCGACTCGATCCACTCCAGTCGAGTCTTGCCGCGCCAGTGTTGTTTCGTCGGAAAGTTGATGATCCATCGAGGAGCGCCCATCATCGCCGGGCGTTCCGTCACGAACATGCTGCCGGTTCGGATCTCGCCACGCCTGGATGCGGCTTCGTACTCGCGGAAGTTCGCGGGAAATGCCTCCTTGAACATGAGGGCGATTCCCTTTCCCATGATCCCGACCGTATTCACGGTATTCACCACTGCCTCGGCGCCGGAGTCGAGCAGGTTGCCGGTGGTGAAACGAATCATGAGAAGTACCACTCCGCGCGGTGAACGAACTTCACCTTGACTCCAGGTTCGTGACAGGTGCTCTCGAGCTCCGTCTTGATGGCCGCAGTGTAGCAGCCAATACCGAGCAACGCGCCGACGGGAACGAACCGGTGTGCGAGCGCTTCGGCCTGATAGCGCTCCACCTTGTCGGGCTGTTCTGGATCCCGATGAAAGTCGCGGCGCTGGAGCGCAGCGAAATCGACGACCGTGCCGAGTTGCGCCGGATCGTCGAAGAATCCTGCCGTTCGGAGGTATGCATGCCGGTCGGTGTAGACGTACCGCACACCGTTCGCACGCAGAGCATCGAGCGAGCTCACGAGCACAACGATCTCCGCGTTGTTCCGCTGACGGATTCCCGCGTAGCCGGTCTTGATGTTCAGGAGCATCGGGCTGTAGGGCGTGAAGTAAAACGGGATGTAGTCGGCAAGAGTACCGCCCGGAGCGATGTCGACTTCTCGATGCTGGCGAAGCGCGATGAGTTCAGCGTTGCCGATCGACACATGGTCAGGATTCGCAATCCCTGAGTTTTGGCAGTGCAGACCATTCTCAAGGATCCAGGGCACGTTATCCCGATGCGTGATTCGGAAGATCAACGCCTTCTCGGGTGTGAGCGTCTGACTGAACGAAAGCATCGGATCCGGCCGGAAGATAGCATCGAAGCGCGCCGGGGATCGCTGTGCCTACGTTCCTTAGTGCCCCCCGCAAATCGCCGTCAGGCTCTCTCTCCGCAAGTCCCCGCTGTTCCCCGACACGAACTCGCCCTCGCGCACGTAGCCCTCGCTGGTGATGAACACCGTCGACAGGTCGGGGTCCATCAGGCGGATCTCGGTCAGGCCGCGAATGCGGAGGCGCTCGATGATGGCGCGTACTTGCGAGACTTCGGTGGCGCTCAGCGGGTCCACGCCGGGGTGCGGGACGGGGAGATAGAGGTTCCACGCCACGACGCCCATTCGCTCGATCCGTTCGTAGACGGCGTCGAGGATGGGGAGGTTGTCGCGGGTGACGAGGGTGTTGACCTCGACGTCGATACCGGAGGTCAGGGCGGTGCCGATGATGTGCAGCGTGCGGAGGTAGGAGCCGGCGATGCCGCAGGATGCGTCATGGATGTCGGCCGAGGGGCCTTCGAGCGACACGATGATGCGGGAGAGGCCGTTGCGGCGCAGGCGGGCGATGGCTTCGACGGTGGCGTTCGCGGTCGGGCTCAGCGCGACGGCCGGTTTCAGGCCGCGGCGGCGGGCGTGATCGACGAGCTGGTAGACGTCGTCGCGCGTCAGCGGATCTCCTCCGCTGATGATGAAGCGCCGCGGCGCGAGCTGCACGACCTGGTTCACGAGGCCGTACGCCTCGTACGTGGTGAGCTCGTGCGGACTGCGCGTGCGGTCCGCAGGATGCGGGCAGTGGAGGCACTGCAGCTCGCAGGCGCGGGTCAGTTCCCAGATCACGGTCGGCTGCGGTTTCATGACTGCACCTCGGTTTGGATGAATGGGCAGGAGCCGGGGATGCCGCGGCGCGGCGGTCGGGTGGCGGACCAGCAGGCGTTGGGCGCGTCGCCGAGGCGACACGGTCCGGGGACGCCGTCGACCCAGACCGTGTCCTTCGCGACGTGCATCGTGCCGAGCGAGATCAGCTCCGCGGCTTTCCGGAGCAGCACGCCGTACGAGTCGTTCACCATCCACCGGCGGTGCAGGTGCACGTAGAGCGCGAGGTCGGCGAGGTTCGCGCGCTCGACGGCGGCGGTCGCGAGCTCCGACACCGCGTACGGCGGGCCGAGGAGGAGCAGCGGTCCCTCCCCTGTTTCTTCCGTGGCGACGAAGGCGCTCGCGCGCGTGACCGCGTCACCGGAGAGGATCGCGTTGCGGACGGCATGCAGGCCGCTGTAGGCGCGACGCCCGTTCGCCATCACCGTGAGATCGCCGTCGTGAAGAACGATGATCCGGCCCGGAAACGCGTCGAGCAGCGGTTGCGTGACGAGATAGCGATAGTCGGCGAGCAACAGATAGTCGGCGTCGCCGACGATCTCGAGGAGCTTCGCATCGTAATGCTCGCGATCGCGGAGGTTGCGCGGCGGGCGGTCGACGTCGCGCCCGACCGTGGCGACGCCGGCGATCTCGAAGATCGGCCCGCGCGCGGGATCGAGGCGCAGCGCGGCGAGTCCCGGCGCGCCCTCCGAAGTGAGGACGGCGATCCGCACCGTCATACCAGTTCGGCCGCGACGTCCAGCGCAATCGGGTCGCAACCGGCCTCGGTGAGGATGATCTCGTACTGCGCCAGCGTGTCGGCGACGAGCTCCGGCGTGATCAGCCGGACGGCGAAGCCGGCGTGCTCGAGGACGTAGTCGCCGATGCTCACCGTCTCATTGATCGGATCGAGACACACGTCGACGCGCGCACCCCACACATCGAGCGATGCAACGTTACCCGTGATGCTGATGACCTGTCCCGGAACGCCGAGGCACATGGTGGACCTCCTGTCGATTCAGAATCGCATGCGGTGCGCCGGGAGCGAATGACTGGAGGCACGCGGGCCGGTGATGGGAATCACACGGCCCGGCGTTACGGTCGCAATCTCAGATACAGCCCGTACCGCGTCGCCTCGTAGTCGCCGAGGGCGGGGGCTTCGGTGTACTCGTCGCGGTTCCATTCGAACGCGACGCCATAGTGCGTCTTGAAGTCGTACGCGACGCGCAGGCGCAGGCGATCGAGGTCGAACGGCAGCGTGCCTTCGTTCTCGAACCGGATCATGCCGGCGTCGATCGACAGGGCCGCGCGCTGGAAGCCGATGCCCGCTTCGATCGACCGGCCGTCTTCGAGATGCATCGAATTCTCGATGGTGAAGTTCTCCGGACGGCGGATCAGGACGTTGCTCTCGGTCTCGAACTTCGACCAGGCGCCGCGCAGACGCAGCATCGCGATCGGCGCGAGCTCGAGATCGGCGCTGTACTGGCGGGTCTTCGCGTGGTATCCGACGTCGGGGCTGTCGTTGCTCTGATCGAGATCCTCCGCGGTCACGCCGGCGCGGAACATGTCGTGCGGCGTGCTCCACGACGCGCGAAGGCGGATGCGGTCGCGGTCGAGGAAATCGGTGCGGAAGATCGGGTCGTCGGCGGTGTCGCGTCTCCACGCGAGACCGACGTTCAGACGCGACTGCGAGAAGCTCGCGCTGCCGTCGAGCGTGCGGATCTGACGCTCGAACGTGCCGCCCTGCGCGCCGGGAACGACGATCTCGGCGAGATCCGGCGCGATGGTCACGTCCTGCGAGGTGTTGCGGAATTCGGCGCGGAAGGAGAACGGCCCCACCGCGCGCGCGGCGGCGGTGAGGCGAAACACGTCGGCCTCGCGATCGACTCCGCTGGTCGCGTCGAGGACCGTCGCGAGATTCCGCGCGTCCACGCCGCCGAAGGTGATGCTCTGCAGGAACAGCGTGTCGACCAGCGCGGAGCCGGTGATGTCGCTGTGCTCGCGCTCGAAGCCGGCTCCGACGTCGACGTTCGGAAAGATCGTCGCCTCGACTCGCGCCGCTCCGCGCCAGGTGTCGTTCTTTGCTTTCGATGCGATGCTGCTGGTGAGGCCGTTGAAGAACCGTCCGAGCGCGAACGAGGCGAAGCTGCCCGTCGCGTTCTCGGCCTCGGACGAATCACTCTTCGCCTCGAAGCGCACGAACGAGGCCGTGGCCTGGAGGCGCTTCGCGAAGCTGCCGGTCACGAAGAGGTTGGTGAAGGGAGTCGAGCCGTCGATGTCGGACGTGCGAACGATGGTCGCGGCCTGGATCGGCTGTCCGCGGACGGGTCCGGGGTTGTTGCCCGCGCCGGCGCCGTCGCCGAGGACGACGATTTCCGTGCCGTTGAAGCTGCGCCAGCCCTGGGTGACGCGCCCGGCGAAGGAAGCAAAACGGAACGATGCGCCGAGCCGCAGCTCACGATCCTGTTCGTCCAGGTCCTGGCCGAGGAGAAACTCGTCCTGGCCGAGGTGATACGTGGTCGAGCCGCTGCTGTCGCTGTCGTTGACGCTGTAGCCGATGAACGGACTGATCGCCGCCTCGGGAAGGATGTCGAGATCGACGTCGACCATGCGCCGCGTACGATCGTAGGTGTGCTGGCCGGGCACGACGCCCTGCGCCAGCAGCGGATTCGCAAACGCGGGAAGCTCGCTGAACGCTTCCGTCCCCCGATACGCCAGCCGCACGCGATACGCGCCGGCCTTGTTGGACTCGATTCGCAGCGATCCCGCCGGACCGACGCCGAGATCGCTGACGTCGACGCGGAACTGATCGTTGTTCATCGTGAACCGGCGGATGAGGAAGCCGCTCCGCTCGTTGATCTGGGTGCGGTACATCCCTTCGCTGCCGCTGACGTCGAACCAGCGATAGCCGATCTCGGCGTTGAAGGGGATCGTCTGCGCGTGCAGCAGCGGCACCGCGAGGAGCAGCACGCCGAGAAACCAGGTCCTCATCGTTCGGATCATCTGCGTCTCCTACTTGAGCAGCTGCGGGTCGCGGTGGGAGCCGTGGATCGCGACGTGACAGGTCGTGCAGTTCTGATAGCGCGGCAGCGAGAGGTTGTGGAACGACGGCGGCTGCGAGCCGGCCGCGTTCGTGCCGATCGGGGAATGGCACTCCAGGCAGAGCTGCGCGACCGTCGCTCGTTTCAACTGCTTCGGATTCGACGAGCCGTGCGTTTCGTGACAGTTCGTGCAGTCGCGCGTCGCCAGGGCGCCGTGCTCGAAGACGTACGGTCCGCGTTTTTCAGAATGGCAGGAGAGACAGGGGCTCTCCCCCGCCGCGGTTTTCCTGAGGTTCTCCCTGCCGGGACGCCCGTGCGGTTCGTGGCAGGACGAGCACTCCATTCCGCCGCGCCCCAGCCGATGTGCGTACGGCTTGTTGCGCAGCGACGCGGATTGCGTGGCATGACACGACGAGCAGAGCTGCGACTGAGGCCGCGACAGGAGATGCGGCGCATTCGGCTCGCTGTTGTGGATGGCGTGACAGGTCAGACAGTTCACGGCCGCCGAATTCGCGTGCATGCCGCCGTGGCGGGAGATGCGGTCGGTATTGACGTCGTGACAGGTCAGGCAGGTCTTGTTCGCGCCGGCCAGTCCTTCGGGTTTGTCGATCAGGGACGTGTCGCCGCCCGCCTCGGCGTGGGCCTTGCCGTCGCCGTGGCACGACTCGCAGGTGCTGGCTTTGTGAGTCTTATTTTCGTGACAGTCCGAACACGACGGCGTCGCTTCGGCCGTCGCAGTCGCTTGCGTCTCCGCCGCGGCTGTCGCCGCCGGCTCGGTGGTCTGCGCGAATGCAGATCCGGCCAGGAGCAGACCGCAGAAGAGGAGCGCGATTCCTGTCGTTCGAGGTTTCATCGCAATCTCCATCTCGTCGAGAGCGAGGGGCGACCGGACGGCCGCCCCTCATTTCTCGTCACTACCGGGCGTGGACTTTCTCCACGGCCCAATCCTTGCCGGTGCCGTGGCACGTGGCGCAGGCTTCAGAGGGCTCTTTGGCGCCCGGGAAGTTCGCGGTGTTGAGGAACGCATGGGCCGCCGCGTCCTGGCCGTCATGGCAGCCGAGGCAAGCCGCGGTACCGGGACCGTGCGGCGTGAAGTAATCGCGCAGCGTCATCACCGATCCGGCGGCATTCGTCAGCGGCAGGCTCGAGCCGCCGGAGACGTGGCACTTGTTGCAGTTGCGGCGATCGCCCGGAAAGACGACCTCGTTGAAGTTGATCGGCGTGCCGCCGAAACCGAAGATCGTGAAGTCCTGGGTCAGCTCTTCGCCGGTGTGAATGCGATGGATCATGCGCTGGAAGGAGACCGACTCCGGCGCGCCGGCGCTGGCCGGGCGGCGCGACACGTCGCTCTCGACCGGGTTGTGGCAGATCACGCATTCCTCGATGGCCATGCGCTGTCCGCCATGGAGCGCGAGACGGTCGTGGCAGGTGTTGCACTGCGCCAGCGCCACCGAGGTGCGCCGCGGGGTGACGGTGCCGGTGACCGCGACGTAGCGAATCGGATTCATCGCCGCTTCGCGCAACGTCACGTCCGCACCACCGTCGCCACGCTTCAGCGTCGCGTTGCGATAGATGTCGCCGCTGAAGGACCAGGTGCCGGTCGCATCGGCCGGAATGGCAGCGGTAAAGGTGTACGTGGTCGTGCCGGCGGCGGCGTCGAAGACGCCTTTCGTCAGCGCGCTCTCGCGGAAGTACTTCGTGTAGCTCGAGGTCGGTCCGGCGAGGATCGGCGCAAAGGCGGTCAGCTTGGTGCCGTCGACCGCGGTGCCGTCATTGTTCGTGATCCTGAAGACGACGGTCGGCTTCTTGCCGGGTGCGACATCCGAGGTCGCGACGATCGTGGCTTTCAGCCCTTTGAGCTGCGCCGATTTCTCCGCGATCATGTGCGCGCCTTTGATGGACGCGTCGAACTCCACTTCGCTTTCGGGGTGATGACACGAAGCGCAGGCGTTGTCGTCGAGCTGCGCGCCGGCGGGATGATGCGCGCCCGTCGCCCAGTTGATGTCGTCGTGGCAGGAGCCGCACGCCTCGCGCGAAGGCTTCGTCAGCCAGACGTCCGACTGCGCCGGCTTCTGCGCGGCGACGGTGCCTTCATGACAGTTCGCGCAGTTGCGCACGTCCTGCGGATAGAGGACGTGCGAGTAATCGTGCACGGACTGCGAGTTGCCGATGATCACGTACGGCGTTCCCGCCACCACGCTCGGCAGGTGCTCGCCCATGTGGATCTTGTGGGCCATCACCTTCATGTCCATGGCGTGGCCGGTGTCGGGGTCGATGGTCTGCGGGGTGTGGCACAACGCGCAGAGCTTGACGTCGCGGCGTGAGCCGCCGTGAGCCGAAAGCGGGTCGTGGCAGTTGAGACAGGTCGATGCGTCGCGCATCTTGTCCCACTTCTCGGTGACCGCGGCGCCGTCGGGACGGAAGTCGTGCTCGACGTTCGCGTAGTAGTTCTTCCCGACGATGTCGGTGAGGTTGCGCGTCGAGTAGATGCCGAGGGTGTGCGTCCTCGCGGTATCGAAGCCGGCCGGAAGGATCTTTGCGAAGGTGTACTTCACGTGACCGGTCTCGAGGTCCGTGAGCGTTCCGCCGGAATCGGCGGCCGCCTGGATGGCCGTGACGCCGGGGCGCGGGCTGTTCGCCGGCGTGGTCACGCTGCGCGTCGTGTACGACACGTACTGGCGCGTGGCAGGGTTGTACCAGGCCAGGATGAAGCTCAGCGAGATCGCGCCCGGCGTGGTCTTGCCGAGGCGGTCGATGGGCTGGTCGAAGTCGTCGGTCAGGCTCAGATCGACGACCGGCTTGCGGTCCGATCCGATGGTGATCGAGTTGACCTTGATCTTCAGTCCGGGACGGACGTAGGCGATGCCGTCATCGCTGAGGTACGCCTCCTTCAGGTCCGCCGCGAACGACTTCGCCGTCGGTTGCGCCGGTCCGGGCGCGACAGCGCTGCGGCGCCGCCCCTGTGCCGTAACGAGCACGGGCACCATCAGAGCCAGCACCACCCACATCATGAGAAGCCTGCTTACCGGATTCTTGCGCTCGATCACTTCATCCTCCTGAGAGTCACTGGCCGAACGATAGGTGCCCGGCCCGAATGCGGCCATGCGTCGGGGCACGGCGGTCGCGTGACTGCAATCACACGGGGTAGTGACTGAGAGTGCTGCTCGCGCGGATCTCCACCTCTAACGTGGCGGCAGGTGAAGGAGCATCAAATGTCCACGAACAAAAAGGCACTCATCCTCGGATTTGCGATCGGCGGCGTACTGGTCCTCGCCGCGGCGCTCTACTTCTATCCGGCCGCGGTGCCGGTGACTCCCGCGGCGCCGGTGACGCCCGCGGTGCCGATGGCGCCGGCCGTTGCCGCCGCACCGAACACGCCGCCCAGTCCGCATGCTTTCCCGGCGGAGCGCGCAGCCGAGTCATCGACGACGCTGCTGTCCGGCACGATCAGTCTCGATCCGTCGATCACGCAGAGTCCGGGCAGCGCGGTGACCGTGTTCATCATCGCCCGCACGGGACCGGGCAAGGGAAAACCGGTACTGGCGCGGCGCATCGACGCGCAGTCGTTTCCGCTCGCGTTCACGCTCACCGGCGCGGACTCGATGATGGCGGGCGACAAACCGGCGAACGTGTCGCTCGAGGCGCGGATCGATCTCGATGGAGACGCGATGACGCGCGAGCCGGGCTCCCCCACCGCGAGACTCGCCTCGGTGAGCCTCGGCAGCCAGTCCGTCGCACTCACGCTCAAGCCCGAGGCTTGAGCGTGAGGATGGTCACACGACCGGGGTGACTCATGCCGTTCCGGCACGTCGTCGCGCACCTCTAGTGTGAACGTCATGTGGTATCCGCGATCGTTCGTTCTCGCACTGGTCATCGCCGCCGCTCCGCTTTACGCGCAGTTGTCCAACGACGACTGCCTGGGCTGTCATGACACTGTCGATCAGGCGAAGTTCGGCGCGTCCGTGCACAGCATCGTCGAATGCTCGTCGTGCCATGCCGACATCAGGGCCTACCCGCACGATCCCGCACCGAAGAAAGTGTCGTGCTCGGAATGCCATTCGGATTCCGAGGCCGCGCATTTGCGGGGCGTGCACGCGGTCGCGGTGAAGAACGGGAACAAGAACGCGGCAAAGTGCGAGTCGTGTCACGGCGCCGCGCATTACCTCCTCCCGTCCACCGATCCGAAATCGCCCGTGGCGCGGCCGAACATCGCAAAGACATGCGGCTCGTGTCACTCGCAGAAATTCGTCATGGAAGGCTCGGGACTGAGCGAGCAGCCGTTGTTCTCCTACAAGGAGAGCGTTCACGGACAGGCCGTGGCGCACGGGTCGACGAAAGCCGCGGTCTGTACCGACTGCCACGGCCATCACGAGATCCTACTGGCGCGCAATGAAGCGTCGCCCATCAACCGCTTCAACATCCCGAAGACGTGCGGCCAGTGCCACGCGAACGTGAGCACCGAGTTCATGACCAGCGTGCACGGCAAGGCCGTCCAGCGTGGCAAGTCGCAGGCGCCGGTGTGTACCGACTGCCACGGCATCCACAACATCAAGAGCCACATCGACCCGAAGTCGTCCGTGGCCTCGCAACAGATCGCCCGCACCACCTGCGGTCAATGCCACGGCGGCGTGAAGCTGACGCAGGAGCTCGGGGTGGCCGGAGGGCGACTCAAGAGTTACGACGACAGCTATCACGGCCTGGCGAAGCGGCTGGGCTCCGACGTCGCCGCGAACTGCGCGAGCTGTCACGGCGTACACAACATCCTCCCCTCGAGCGATCCGAAGGCGACGACGCACAAGTCCAACGTCGTGAAGACCTGCGGCAAGTGCCACCCCGGCGCGGGGACGAAGTTCGCCATCGGGAAAGTCCATCTCGAGGAGGCCGTCACCGGCGGCGAGACCGGCGAGATCCTGCAGCGCTGGATCCGCCGGATCTACATCATCCTCATCCTCCTCACCATCGGCTTCATGCTCCTGCACAACGCGCTGATCTGGTGGCGGAAAGCGCAGAAGGTGCGCCGCGATCCGGGACGCGTGGTCCCGCGCATGAACCTCAATCAGCGGCTGCAGCATGCCGCGCTGATGGTGAGCTTCACGGCACTCGTCCTGTCGGGCTTCGCGCTCGCGTATCCGGAGTCCGGATTCGCCTGGCTGACCGGCGACGAGGCCTGTCGCCGCATCATCCACCGCGTCGCCGGCGTCATCATGATGCTCCTCGGTCTGTACCACGTCGCCTACATGGTATCGACGCGCGAAGGGCGCAGGGGGCTGCGCGACTTCTGGTTCCGCTTCAAGGACGCGCGCGACCTCGTCGCCACCCTGAAGTACTACAGCGGCCTGTCGAAGACGCGGCCAATGATCGCGCGATTCAGCTACGCGGAGAAACTCGAATACTGGGCGATGATCTGGGGCACGATCGTCATGGCCGTGACGGGCCTGATGCTCTGGTTCACAGTCGCGGTCACGTATTTCCTGCCGCGCTGGTGGGTGGACGTCGCGCTGACCATCCATCTCTATGAGGCGATCCTGGCCACGCTGGCCGTGATCGTCTGGCATTTCTATCATGTCATCTTCGACCCCGACGTCTATCCGATGAGCTTCGTCTGGCTCGACGGAAAGATGACCCGCGAGCAGTATGAGCACGAGCACGGCCTCGCAGCCAGTGAAGCGGCTGCCAATCCCACTGTGAACGAGGAACATCAATGAGCGACCGTCCGAAGAAGCCGAGCCTGGCGAGGAATCCCGTCAGCGCCATCGGCGCCATCATCGCCTTCGTGGCGCTGATGAACACGATTTTCCTGATCTACGTCGATATTCGCGGCGCGCACTCGAGTCCCTACATGGGGATCCTCGCGTGGATCGTCGCTCCGGCGATTCTCTGTTTCGGCCTGTTCCTGTTCATTGCGGGGATGCTGCTGGAGCGCCGGCGGCGGCGCGGCAGGGCGCCCGAGGAGTATTCCGAGTATCCGAAGCTCGACTTCAATGTGAAACGCACCCGCCGGCTCGTAGTCACGATTTTTCTCGGCGCAATCGTTTTCGTGACGGCGAGCGTGATCGGCAGTTACCAGGCGTTTCATTACACCGAGTCGGACGCATTCTGCGGGACGGTCTGTCATTCGGTGATGCATCCCGAATACACGGCGTACAAGAACTCGCCGCATGCGCGCGTGGGCTGCGTCGGCTGTCACGTCGGCTCGGGCGCGGGGTGGTATGTGCGCTCGAAGCTGTCCGGCTCGTACCAGCTCTATTCGGTGCTCTTCAATAAATACTCGCGTCCCATTCAATCGCCGGTCGCAAACCTTCGCCCGGCGCAGGGAACGTGCGAACAGTGCCACTGGCCGGAGAAGTTCTTCGGCGCGCAGCTCAAGGAGTTCAATCACTATCAATACGACGAGGCCTCGACGCCGCACTCGACACGCCTGCTGATCAGGATCGGCGGCGGGACCCCGGCCTCCGGCGTCACGTCCGGCATTCACTGGCACATGAACATCGCCAACGAGGTCACCTACGTCGCGACCGACCGCCAGCGCCAGGAGATTCCGTGGGTACGCATCAGGGATCGCGCCGGCCGCGTGACCGAATATCTCGCCGAAGGCTCGAAGCTGACGCCGGCGCAGATCGCCACGATGCCGCAGCGGCGCATGGACTGCGTCGACTGCCATAACCGTCCCACCCACGCCTATCCAACTCCCGACCGCACTGTCGATCGAGCGCTCCTGGCGGGCCAGCTGGACCGCTCGCTGCCGTTCGCGAAGCAGCAGGCCGTGCTCGCGCTGTCACGCGACTACAAGACGACCGACGAGGCGATGCAGGCGATTGCGCGCGATTTCCCCGGCTATTACAGGAAAACCGCGCCGGAAGTGTTCGCCTCGAAAAAGGCCGCCATCGACCGCGGCGTCATCACGCTGCAGGAGATCTTCAAAAAGACGCGCTTCCCGGAGATGCGCGTCGACTGGCGCACGCACAAGGACAACGTCGGCCACATGTACTCGATGGGCTGCTTCCGCTGCCACGACGATCAGCATGTGAGCCGCGACGGAAAGAAGATCAGCAAGGAATGCGGGATCTGCCACAGCGTGCTCGGAAACGGCGGCGCAACCGCGCAGTTCGAGCATCCCGTCGATCTCGGCGATCTCCGCGACTACAACTGCACGGACTGCCATAACGGCGGCCCAATGGAGCAGTAATTCAGAAAGGACGCACATGAAAGCCATTGCAATCTCCGCCCTCACGCTTCTCATCAGCGCATCCGCATTCGCCGCCGACGGCGCGGCCGTCTACAAAGCCAAATGCGCGAGCTGCCACGGCCCCGACGGCGCCGGCCAGAGCGCCATGGGCAAGAAGATGAATCTCCGCGATCTCGGATCGCCGGAAGTCCAGAAGCAGACCGATGCCGAGCTCTATGCCTGGACCGCGGACGGAAAAGGAAAGATGCCGGCGTACAAGGCGAAGCTCACCGAGGCCGAGATCAAGGCGCTGGTCAGCTTCATGCGGACGCTGAAGAAGTAGCCTGATTGCCCTGGGGCTCCACCCCTCATCCGCCCTTCGGGCGGATGAGGGGTTCTCGCCTGCTACAGAGCGTAGAGCCCACGCACCGAGGTAGCGTTCCGCGAATGTCGCACACCTCGCCGCGGATGAAACGCAACGCCCGCGCAATGCGTCACGAGCCGACGCGCGCCGAGAGCCGGCTCTGGTCGTGGTTGCGCGATCGCCGCTTTGAAGGACTGAAGTTCAGGCGACAGGTGCCGATCGGGCCGTACATCCTCGATTTCTACTGCGCCGAGCTCGAGCTGGCCATTGAGCTGGATGGACGGCAGCACGACCAGCCGGACATGATCGACTACGACAGCGTCCGGTCCGCGTATCTGCAGCAACGCGGGATCTACGCGCTGCGGATCCCGAATGAGGTGCTCATTCGGGATCCACAGATGGTTGGAGAGATGATTCGGTGGGCAGTGGCTCAGAAGACCCCTCATCCGCCTTCGGCACCTTCTCCCCTCTGCGGAGGGGAGAAGGGGATCGAATGAGGTGGGTTACTTGCTCGGCACCAGCTCGCGCAGGTAGGTGACCAGGGCTTTGATCTCGTCGGCGGAGATCTTGGTCTTGTAACCCGGCATCTTGCCCTTGCCGTCGGCGATGATCTTCGTCAGGTCGGCGTTGGACTGTTTCTGCACGTCGGGCGAGCGGAGGTCGCGGAGGTTCATTTTCTTGCCCATCGGCGTCTGGCCCGAGCCGTCGGCGCCGTGGCAGGCCGCGCATTTGCCCTTGTACACGGCGTTGTCGGCCGCGGCCGCGACCGGAAGCGCGGCGGTCAGTACCAAAGCGAGAATCGTTGTCTTTTTCATCGGTGTCCTTCCTTGACTGTCAGCTTAGAGAAGGCAGTGCGCGAGGGACGTGACGCGTGCGCACTCCCGCGTGTGATGGACGTCACCAACGCCGAGGAGCTCCAGTTCATGGAGCACCGCCGCGACGGCTCGCGGAATCGCCGCGCGCATCGTCTCGCTCAGGCCGAAGACCTCCGTCGACTCGGGCACGATCCCCACCATCCGCACGTACGAGGGGTTCCCGCTCGCGAACCGCGACGTCAGCAGCGTCTCCTTCAGCGACGGATCGTGCGGGCTCAGGCGAAGGCCGGGAGGGTGCTCGAGGATCTCCTCGAGCGTGTAGATCCGGATCGTGCCCGGCTCCGCCTTCGCCGAGACGGCATCGATGAAGAGGACCGTCTCGAAGTCCATGAGCCGCGCGGCGAGGTCGAGACTCGGCGTGCCGAGGTCTTCGAGGATCACGTTCGGGGGCAGCTCGTACGCACGCTCCATCGCGGCGACGACCGCCGGACCGATCGCGTCGTCGCCGACGAGCACGTTGCCGATGCCGAAGATCGCGATCACAACGCCTTGACCGTGGTGATCTTCGTCCCGTCGGGATCGAACGTGTGAACCGCGCAGGCCATGCAGGGATCGAACGAGTGAATGGTGCGGATGACCTCGAGCGGATGCTCCGCCTGCGCCACGGGGTTGCGCAGCAGCGACGCCTCGTACGGGCCGGGTGTGCCGTCCGCATCGCGCGGACTGGCGTTCCAGGTCGTCGGCACGACGGCCTGATAGTTCTCGATCATTCCGTTCTTCACGACCAGCCAGTGCGACAGCGTGCCGCGCGGCGCTTCGTGGAAGCCCATTCCCTCCACGGCCTCTTTCGGGAACGACGGCGGGACGAACGTCTTCGTGTCTCCGCCGAGGACGTTGTCGACGAGCAGCTGCCAGTGCTTGATCGCGAGCTCGGAGAGCACGGCCGCGCGAATGGCGCGCGCCGCGTGGCGGCCGAGCGTGGAATGCAGCACCTCGGGGCCGACTTTCTTTCCCGCGATCGCGCCGACGTTCTCCAGCGCGCGCGTGGCCCATTTCTTCATCAGCGGATCGCCGGCAGCGAGTCCGCACAATACATTGGCGAGCGGTCCGACCTGCATCGGCTTGCCTTCGAATCGCGGACCCTTGACCCACGTGTACTTGCCGTCTTCCTGGAAGTCGGTGAACTCCGGCTCGGTCTCCCCTTTCCACGGATGCAGTGAGCTCGTCTTGTAATAAGCGCGAGTCGTATCCTCGGTCACGCCGCGCCGGAAATACTCGTCGTGCGGGCCGGCGATCGGGTGATACGACGCGAGATCGCCGTTCATGATCGTGCCGCCATGCATGTCGAAGCTCGTGTTCTTCCCGTCGAGCGGCAGGTCCGGCACCGACAGATAGTTCGTCACGCCGGCGCCATACCCGAACCAGTCGGGATAGAACCCGGCCACGGCGCAGACGTCGGGGAAATAGACGTTCTGAACGAACGGGATGACCTTATCGAACAGCGCCTTGATCTGATAGAGACGATCGATGTTGATCGTCGCCTCGCTGTCGAGATTGATCGCGTTCGCGACGCCGCCGACGGCGAGGTTCTGGATGTGCGGCGTCTTGCCGCCGAGGATGGCCACGACCTGGTTCGCATAACGCTGATACTCGAGCGCCTGCAGGTAATGCGACGTCGCGAGGAGGTTGACTTCCGGCGGGAGCTTCATCGCCGGATGGCCCCAGTAGCCGTGCGCGAACGGGCCGAGCTGCCCGCTCTGCACCAGCGCGATGATCTTCGCCTGCACGCTCTTCATCTCGTTCTTCGAGTTGCGCTCCCAGGGCGAGAGGCTCTCGGCGATCGACGACGCCTTTGCCGGATCGGCTTTGGGGATGGTGGTGACGTCGACCCAGTCGAGCGCGGAGAGCTGATAGAAGTGCACGATGTGATCGTGCAGCGCGTGCGCGATCAGAATGAGATTGCGGATGTACTGCGCGTTGATCGGGATCTCGAGATTCAGCGCGTTCTCGACCGAGCGCACCGAGGCCAGGCCATGCACGGTCGTACAGACGCCGCAGAAACGCTGCGTGAAAAGCCAGGCCTCGCGCGAGTCGCGGCCGAGCAGGATCTTCTCGATGCCGCGCCACATCGTGGACGAAGCCCACGCCTTCTGCACCGCGCCGCCTTCGACCTCGACATCGACGCGCAGGTGTCCTTCGATTCGGGTGATCGGGTCGATGACTACTCTGGCCATTGTCACGTTCTCCTTAGTGAGCGGGCGATGCCTTGCCGGCAAGAATCGGGAACCTGCGTACGACCGCGATGTAGAGCGCGATCTCGAGTGCGATCAGACCGATGCTGACCACCATCTCCGGAACGGAGGGGAAGTAATGCCATCCCGCGCCCGGCTGGAATGCGACCAGGAATGTGTCGAAGCGATAGAACGCGCCGCCCAGGGCGACAGACATCGCGCCGGCGAACAGCACTCCGGGGTTGGCCGTGCGCGCGATGAGCATCATTGCGGCCGGCAGGAGCCAGAGGATCGTTTCGAGCCAGAACATGATCCCGAACAGGTCAAGCGTCGCGATCATCGGCAAACGTCCGCGATACGCGAGGTCGGCGAAACGGAAGATCACGAACGCCGCTCCGAGCCCGACGGCTACTCTCTGCAGGATCAGCAGCATCGACGTCTCGCCCCGGCGGCGGAACGCGGACGACGACAGCGTCGACTCGAACACGACCATCGCGTAGCCCATCGCCAGGCAGGTCATGAGAAAGAAGAGCGGCAGGAACGGCGTGTTCCAGAGCGGATGCAGCCTCGGGCCGGCCAGCAGCATCATCGAGCCGAGCGACGACTGATGCATCGTCGGCAGGAGCATCCCCAGGGCGATGATCCAGATCAGCGCGCGATCGAGAATCGGCAGGATGCGTCTCGCCAGGCGCTGCACCCGCTGCGGACCGGTGTGCTCGTAGCGCGAAAGCAGCGCGGGCGCGAGCTCGATCCAGAGCACCGTGACGTAGGCCATGATGCACAACGCCACTTCGAGCAGCGCGGAGTTGAGGTTCCAGCTCCAGAAGTAGAGCGGGATCTTCCACATGATCCACGGCCGCCCCAGATCGATGGCCACGGACGCGCCGGCCATCGTGTATCCGAGCGCGCTGGTGAGGATGGCCGGACGGACGAGCGGATGGTACTTGCCGCGATTGAAGATGTAGACCAGCAGCGCGACGGCGTAGCCGCCGCACGCGAGCGCCGTTCCGGTGACGACGTCGAGGGCGATCCAGAGGCCCAGCGGATAGCCGTCGGAAAGCGCGGTCGACGTTCCGAGGCCGACGGCGAATCGCCAGAGGATCACCACGATGCCGACGACGCCGAGCGCGAGGAGCGCTTTGTAGCCGCGCGTGAGAAGTGTGCCTCCTACCGGGACCGCGTCGCTGCTCATTGCGTCTCCTCGTCCGTCTTTCGCGCACGCCGGTTGCGGAACATCACCGCGCCGAGGATGCCGTAGAGGGCCAGCGGCGCGACGAACCCCTGATACACGCCGTGCTGCACGGTCTGCTGGGTGTGCGGCACGGACTGCTCGTCATCGAAGCGGAAGCCGAGGTTTTCGAACGGCACGTGCGAGACGTAGAGAACCTGAGTGCCGCCGAGCTCGCGCTCGCCGTAGATGCGCTGGACGTATCGATCCGGCTCCGCGGCCAGCCGCGCGCGCGCATCGGCGAGGAGATCGTCGTAGCGGCCGAATCGCACCGCGCCGCGAGGACAGACTTCGCTGCAGGCAGGTTCTTTCCCCTCGACCAGACGGTGACGGCAGAGCTCACACTTCACGATCTTCGACGACCGCTTCGACCACTGGAAGGTCGGAACGTTGAACGGGCACGCGACCTCGCAGTAGCGGCAGCCGACACACTTGCTCGAGTCGTATCCGACGACGCCGAAGGCGCCCTTGTTCAGCGCGCCGAGCATGCACGCGCCGACGCATGCCGGATCGACGCAGTGCATGCACTGCTTCTTGACGAACGAGTACTCGCCGGCCGAATCGTCGCGGTAGAGCTGGATGACGGTCTTGGTGTACTCGTTGAGACTCTCCGGCGCGTCGTACAGACCGCCGCCGTATCCGTCGACGTCGGCGGTCAGCCCGTTCGCCTCCTTGCAGGCGACGACGCACGCCTTGCAGCCGATGCAACGCGTGGTGTCGTAGAGGAGGCCCACCGCATCGGTGGGAGCGATGCGCCTCTCGCGCGCCTGCGCCGTCGTCGGGATGACGGTCAGCGTCGCGGCCACGGCCAGTGTTTTGAAGAGCGATCGGCGGTCGGTCTCCATCGCTTACTCCTCACTGCTCTGCGATCCGGCGGAGCGCGCGAACATCACGCCCGCGCCGATCAGCGCACCGCCGACGAGTCCCGCCGTCGCCGTTGCCAGAGGACTGATGCCCTCACGTTCCGTGACGATGGTCGGGTACTGATCGGGCGGCGTGGGACGCGTGATGGATGCGGTCGTGTGGATCGGAATCGTGAAGGCCGTCTCCTTCTCCGTGCAGCCGACGCAGGGGTGGCCGATGCCGATCGGCCATGCGTCGACGACCTCGTTGAAGTGACGCGTGGAGCATGGAGCGTGTGTGATCGGCCCCTTGCACCCGAGCTTGTACAGGCACCAGCCGCTGCGATGGCCGTCATCGCCGAACTGCGCGGCGAAACGTCCCGCGTCGAAGTGGGCGCGGCGCGGACAGTGTTCGTGAATGGTGCGGTCGTACGCGAACAGTGGCCGGCCTTTGGCGTCGAGTTTCGGCGGCTTGCCGGTGCTCGCGTATTCGAGGATGGTCGCCAGCAGCACGTACGGATTCGGCGGACATCCCGGGAGATTCACGACCGGCTTGTTTTTGACGATCGAGTCGACGCCGGTCGCACCGGTCGGGTTGACGTTGCTGGATGGGATGCCGCCCCACGATGCGCAGGAGCCCATGGCGATGACCGCGGCCGATCGCGCCGCGACCTCGGTGAGCATGTCGATCCCGTTGCGGCCGGCGATCTTCAGATACGCGCCGTTGTCCTTCGTCGGGATCGAGCCCTCGACCACGAGCACGTACTTGCCGTCGTTCGCGGTCATGGCGTCGTGCAATGCCAGCTCGGCGTCCTTCCCCGACGCGGCCATCACGGTCTCGTGATAGTCGAGGGAGATGACGTCGAAGAGCAGCGAGGCCAGGTCGGGCTGCGAGGTGCGCAGAAGCGTCTCCGTACACCCGGTGCAATCCTGCATGTGCAGCCAGATGACGGATGGTTTCCGCGCCTTCCCCACCTCCTGGGCGACCGCCTCGGGACTCAGAAAGCTGGTGATCGACAAGCCGAATGGCGCGGCCACCATCAGCTTGCCGCAGAAGGTGACGAAGTCCCGGCGGCTGACGCCGGATGCCTTCAGCGAGTCGTGGATCGTGCGAACGGGATGATGACGCTGCATCTGTTCCCCCCGCAGACCACGCTATGCGCCCCTGCGCAGTGAAACTGTCTCCGCGGGCACACGCCGCGCGTGCGCAAAGTCACGGACGCGGGTGACGCCCCGGCCGCGAAGCACGGCGAATCCTTCGCGCGCGAGCAGACGAAGAATGCCGCTCAGCCTGAAATTGCGGAGGAAGGCTCCCGGCGGAAAGAGCTCGGCTTTGTCGTTGATCGTTCCCTCGGTGAACGCGCGAATGGCGGCGGTCCGCGTCAGGTCGAGGCGGATCCACCGCGCGGTTCGAAGACGGCCTCGCACGCCCGCCGCCACCTTCGGCGTGATGCGTCCATGCCGCTCTTTCAGATCGTTGAGCCGCTCGGCGGCGTCGTACGTCGAGTCGACGATCTGTGCCCTCGTCATCCAGCGCGTCTCATAGTTCAGCATCGATTCCCAGTCGCGCTGCTCGAGGAGCCGGCGATGCTCGGCCAGCGTGTGCGCGTGCAGGACATATCCGTGACGCTCGGCGTCCTCGAAGCCGTCGCTGCCGGGATCGATGAAGGGCCCCATCGGCGTGACGAACGCGGACAGACGCCGGTCGAAGCGCTCGAAGAGGCGCTCGATGTCGCTCACGGTGCCGGCGACGCTCTCCGTGGTCTGGCCGGGCAGGCCGATCATGTAGAAAAGGTCGAGCTGCTCGCAGCGCAGACCGAGCATCGTCTCGATCGCGCCATCCATCGCCGCATTCGTGAACGTCGCCTTTCCAAGCCGCGCGCGGACGCTCTCGTCGTGACTCTCCGGCGAGAGCTCCGCGCCCCAGCAGCGGACGGATCGGTCGATGCGCTCGAGGAATTCGCGCGGCGGAGGCCTGAAGAATTCGAAGACGATGCGATTCGAGACCGGGCTTCGCGCCAGCTCTTCGAGGACGGCATCGGCATAGACCTCGCCGCCGTCAAGCAGATCGCCGACGAAGAAAATCGGAGCCCTGGTCATTTGCGCGAGGTTGCACACCATCTCCGCAATCGCCTTCGGACTGCGCAGCACCGGATGGCGGCCGGGCATGAATCGCCCGAAGGCATCGGCCGATGCGCCGCAGGTCACGCAATGCCTCGCGCATCCGCGCACGGTGAACACCGCGGTGATCGGATGCCGCCACCAGCGATGGAACGGAACGCTCGTCCAGAAATCGAGATGACTGACGACCGCTCCGGCCATCATGCCGAGGTCGATTCCGTAGTCGTCGAGACACAGCGGCGCGGTCGACTCGGGATTGACCGTGACGTCGGAGCCGTGTTTCCAGGTGAGACCGGGCACCAGACCGAAGCGGCGCTCCCCCTCGAGCTCGCGCACCAGCGACAGGAGAAACGGCTCGGTCACGCTGCCGCGCAGAACGAAGTCGACCGCGTCGTTTCGGATCAGCTCTTCGTGAAAGTACGTGGCGGAGATTCCGCCGAACACGATCGGGATGTCGGGGTGAAGGCGCTTGAGCAGCGCCGCGACCTCCGGACCTCCGTGCGCATGCGGCAGCCAGTGGAGATCGATGCCGAACAGCAGCGGCCGGAGCCTGCGCAGAAAACGCTCGGGCCGGAAGCGGCGGCTGCGCATCATCAGAAGCGCGAGGTTGACGATGCGGACGCGATAGCCGTTGCGGCGCAGGTGCGCGGCAAGGGTCAGGAAGCCGACCGGATACATCTCGAAGACCGGCGACGACGGAATGACGTCGCTGAGCGGTCCATGGAACATCGTCCGCTCGCGGAAGTCGTACACGCTGGGCGGATGAATCAGAACGACGTCGGCTTGTCGCACGTGTCGGCCGATCGATCAGTACAAGTCGACGCTCGGACTCGGGAGCCGCTCCGCGTGTACCGGCGTGCGCGGCCGCTCGACGACGAGCTCCGGATGCACGCGGCGGAAGTCCTCCACCAGCTCGCACGAGGCACAGACGGCGACGGCCGTGCTCAAAAGCGACGGCAGCTCCTCCGGCGGCACGTCGCTCCACGGCGTGACGGCGCCGGCGCCGTTGCGCAGGGCCGGAACGATCGCGCCGCCGAGGTCGTGAATCGGCTTGCCGCAGAGAACGCAGGCAGTGCGCGCGTACCACCGCGTCACGATGTCGGTGACCAGCGTCTCGCGCGGCGATGCGGCGATGTCCGGCGCGCAGGCCTGATCGCAACCGGCGCGCTCCGGCCAGCGGGTACAACTCGTGATGACCACGTGCTGATCCCCGACGAGCCGCGCGGCCGCGGCACGAACGGCTCCGATCTCGGCGCCGACGGGTTCATGAGTCTCCGGGCAGACGACGATCCGCTTGCCGCGGTAACTCCATGCAACGACACCGAAGGCCAGGACGGCGAGTGCGATGACGGCGAAGATGATCGTGGTCATGAAACCTCCTTTACGCCATCTTTCATCGGACCTGAATCTCGTTCGTGATTCCCCTGACGCCGGACAGTTCCCTGACGACCGCCTCGGCGATCTTCTTCCGGAAGTCGGACGTGACGATGCCGCGCAGCGTGACCCAGCCGTTCTGCACCGCGGCACTCGGCGGCTCGTCGCTCAGCGGGACGTAGTTCTCCAGCACTTCGTTGGTGAGATGCGTGAGGCCGGCATCGGAGCGATAGTGGCCGATGCTGAGACGCACCTCGATCGCGTTCTGCACGTCGAGCGGGCCACTCAGCTCGCGGGCGACGCTTTCCGCACGGCATTTCTCCGAGTAGCTGCGAACCGCGCCGCCGAGGGTGACCCTGCCGCGATGAACGGTGACGAAGATCCGCGACGCGTCCACGGCCGGATCGCGATGAAGCTCCTCGAGAATCGTGCGGGTGAGAGCGTCCTGCTGCATGGCGTCCACCGTACCCGCCGCCATCCGCACCCGCCAGCGTGATCGTCACGACCCGATGTGACGCACGGCGAACGGGCCCGTGTGCGCCACATCACAGGCGCGTGTGCGATCGCGCATGCCCGCCGCTTCCCGCCATGCGCAAACTGTCTGTGTGATACGAGGCATTCAGCGATACGGGTTCGATCTCTTCGAGGACTGCCTGACCTGTTCGTGGCGCGGCGAAGGGTTCTTCTGCCAGTTGCCGGCCCAGGTCCTGAAGGACTTCGATGCGCTCACCTTCACCAACATCTATCCGAAGGGGGCGATCCTGTTCTCGGAGGGAGAGGCGACGCGCGGAGTCTTTCAGCTCTGCCACGGCTCGGTGAAACTGAGCATGTCCTCCGAGGACGGCAAGACCCTCATCACCCGCATCGTCGAACAGGGAGAGGCGCTCGGGCTGAGCAGCGCGATCTCGGGCAACCCCAGCCGCGTGACGGCCGAAACGCTCGTCCCCTCCCAGGTCAATTTCGTCAGGCGCGAAGACTTCCTGCGGTTCCTCAACACGTCGATCGCCGCATCCGCCAACGCGCTGCGGCAGTTGTCCATCGAGTGCGAAGCGGGAGCGAACCGCGTCAAAGCGATGGAGCTCTCGCCATCCGCCACGGGCAAGCTCGCCGGCCTGCTGCTGTCATGGTGCGAGGACCGCGGCCGCTCGACCGACGACGGGATCCGCGTGCAGGTCCTGATGACCCACGACGACATTTCTCATCTGATCAACACGTCGCGCGAGACCGTGACCCGGCTGTTCCGCGATCTGCGCGACGAGCGGCTGATCTCGGTCAAGGGATCGAACGTGATCATTCACGACCGCCCGCGGCTCGAGCGGCTGGCCGGTCCATAGCGACGCGCGGATCAATACACCGGCGCCGCTTCGCTCACCGCGCTCAAATAGAACAGCGCCTCGATCAGGTCCTTGATCGTCAGAATGCCCACCAGCTCGCCGGAGCGGTCGACGACGCAGACGCCATAGAGCCGCTCGTCGCGGATGATCGAGGCGGCGTCGGTCAGCGGCGCGTCGGGGGTCACGGTGTGCGGTTTGTCGTTCATCGCTTCGGACACGGGCGTCCTCGCCAGCAGGTAATGGACTTCCCACGTGTCGAGCGGGGACGCTTTTCCGGGCGAGTAGTCCTTGAGCATCCGGTCCGTCACCACGCCGGCGAGCCGCCGTCCGCGGCGCATGACCGGGAGGCGGCGGATGTCGCGCTCTTTCATCACGTGCAGCGCCTCGATGATCGACGCATCGGCGTCGATGGTGATGGGGTTGCTGGTCATCCAGTCTCTGACAGTGTTCTTCTGCATCTGATCCTCACATACCCATGAACGCGCTCTTCACGTGGTCGTCCGCGAGCAGGTCGGCGCCGGTGCCGGTCATGACCACGCGGCCCGTCTCGAGCACGTACGCGCGGTTCGCGACGCGCAGAGACTGGTAGACGTTCTGTTCGACGAGCAGGATGGTCACGCCCTGGCGGTTGATCTCCTGAATGGTCTGGAAAATGTTCTTCACGAACAGCGGCGACAATCCGAGCGAAGGTTCGTCGAGCATCAGCAGCCGCGGATTGGCCATCAGGCCGCGGCCGATGGCGAGCATCTGCTGTTCGCCGCCGGACAGCGTCCCGCCGAGCTGTTTCTCGCGCTCTTTGAGCCGCGGGAAGATGCTGAAGGCGCGCTCGACGTTCTTCTCGCGGTCCTTGCGGCAGCTCTTCGGATAGGAGCCCATGCGCAGGTTCTCGAGCACGGTCATCTCGGGAAAGATCCTTCGTCCCTCGGGCACGTGAACGACGCCGCGCTCGACGACCTGATGCGGCGCGAGCTTCGCGAGATCGTCGCCTTCGAACGAGATCCCGCCCGAGCTCCAGGAGACGAGGCGGGAGATGTTCCTGAGCGTGGTGCTCTTCCCCGCGCCGTTGCTTCCGACCAGCGTGACGATCTCGCCCTGATTGACGGTGAATCCGACGTCCCACAGCACTTTGAGATCGCCGTACGCGAAATCGAGTTTGTCGACGGCCAGCATCGCGGTCATTGTTCGGCTCCCAGATAGGCCTCGATGACTTCCGGGTTCTCGACGATCTCCCTGGGACTGCCCTCGGCGAGCTTCTCGCCGGAGCTCAGGACGACGATGCGATCGGACAGGCGCATGATCGATTTCATGTCGTGCTCGATGACGACCTGCGTGACGCCGGTCCTGCGGATCTCGAGGATGAGCTGGATGATCTCTTCGCTCTCGGCGGGATTGAGCCCGCCCATCACTTCATCGAAGAGCAGCAGCTTCGGCTGCGTGGCGAGCACTCGCGCGACCTCGAGTCGCTTGCGCTCCCCGATCGGCAATGCGCCGGCGAGCAGGCTCGCCTTGTGATCGAGCCGCACGACGCGCAGCTGCTCGTGCGCCATCGCGCGGGCCCGCCGGATCGACGACGTGCGGCACAACGCTCCGACCATCACGTTGTCGAGCACGGGAAGGTTCGTGAGCGGCCGCACTTTCTGCCACGTGCGGGCCATCCCGAGCTTGCAGACCCTGTCCGGTTTCAGACCGTTCATCCGCCGGCCGTCGAAGATGACTTCCCCTCTCGACGGCGGGTAGTAGCCGGTCATGCAGTTGAAGAGCGTGGTCTTGCCGGCGCCGTTCGGGCCGATGAGGCCCATGATCCTGCCTTCGGGAACGTCGAACGAGACGTCGGAGTTTGCGGCGAGGCCGCCGAAGAACTTGCTCACGTGACGGATCTCGAGAATGGCCATGGCTATGCGCCCGCCCTGCGCGTGGTGAAGCGCGAAACGAATCCGAGAATCCCCCGCGGCATGTACAGGATCACGATGACGACGAGGACGCCGTAGATGAGCATGTGCGCCTGGGAGAGGTGCTCTTTCATGAACAGGCCGATCGGCGACTCGGCGTTGACGACGCCCGCTTTGATCAGCCACTCGGTGAGCATGTTGCTGCGCAGCACCTCGGACAGCGGCACCAGCACCAGCGCGCCGATGACCGGTCCGGAGATCGTGCCGATGCCGCCGATGATGCAGATCATCACGATCTGCACGCTGAGATCGAGCGGCAGCACGGTCGAGGGATCGATGAATCCGACGTAGGTTCCGTACAACCCGCCCGCCAGCGCGGTGAAGACCGCGGAGATGCCGAGGGCGACGTTCTTGTAGAAGGTGAGGTTGATGCCGAGGGAGTGCGCGGCGTCCTGATCCTCGCGAATGGCCTGGAAGTAGTAGCCGAGCTTCGACTTCTTCACGCTCCAGGTCACGCCGACGATGAGCAGCGCGAAGACGAGACCGACGTAGTAGAACGGCACTTTCGAGAACCAGTCGGTGATGACCCTGCCGCCGATGACGAGCGGCGGGATCTCGGTGACGAGGATGCCCTCCGCGCCGTTGGTGACGTTCTTCAGATTGAGCGCGGTGACGCGGAAGATCTCCGCGACGGCGATCGAGGCGAGCACGAAATACGGGCCGCGCAGGCGGAAGCAGATCGATCCGATGATCACCGCCACCATCAGCGCGGCCAGCGATCCCGCCCAGATCCCCCACCACGGCGCGATCTGCCGGAACTGCAGCAGCATCATCACCGTGTACGCGCCGACGCCGAAGTAGGCGGAGTGGCCGACCGAGTACTGGCCGGTGTAGCCGCCGAGGATGTTCCAGCTCGAGCCGACGATGATGTTGATGAAGATGAGGATCATCATGTGCAGCGCGTAGGTGCTCTCCACGAAGCGGGGCACGGCGAACAGCGCCGCGATCAGCAGCACGATGGCCACCTTCGGCGCGAGCGTCGCCAGCACCGAGCGCGCGGGGAACGGTTTCGAGATGGCTTCGGTCGTCATCACGCGCTCGATTTCCCGAACAGGCCGGAAGGTTTGAAGAGCAGCACGAGCAGGAAGAGGACGAAGACGATGACCTCTTTCCAGCCCGAGCCGAGATAGACGCCGCCGACCGATTCGGCGACGCCGATGAGCACTCCGCCGAGAGTCGCCCCGACGATGCTGCCCATTCCGCCGAGGACGGTGATGACGAAGGCTTTCAGCGTGAACGTGCTGCCGACCTGCGGGAAGATGTAATACGTGGGCGAGATCAGCGCGCCCGCGGTCCCGGCCAGCGCCGCGCCGAGACCGAAGGCGATGATCGACATCCGCTTCACGTTGATCCCCATCAATTGCGCGGCCTCACGATCCTGCGCGGTGGCGCGGATGGCCTGACCGGTGTCCGTCCTGAGGAGGAACCAGTAGAGCGCGATCGTGATGGCCGCGGTGATCGAGAAGGAGATCGCAAGCGGCGTGGAGACGGAGATGCCGAACACGTTGAAACTGCTCGACGAATACGTCGTCGTCAGGATCTTGTAGTCGGAGGTGAAGGCCAGCATGATCGAGTTGCTCATGACCAGCCCGAGGCCGATGGTGAGGAGAATCTGGTTCTGAGGCAGTGCGCCGAGGATGCGGTTGATCAGATACTTCTGCAGCAGCGCGCCGACCAGGAACATCATCGGGATGGTGATCAGAATCGACACGAACGGATCGATCTTTCCTGCAGTGAAGAGGTAGAACGTCGCGTACATCCCGAGCATCAGCAAATCGCCGTGCGCGAAGTTGATGACGCGCATGACGCCGAAGATGATCGTCAGGCCGATTCCGATCAGGGCGTACACGCCGCCGATGAGAATTCCGCTGATCAGTGACTGGATGAAGATTTCCATGGCGTTTCCGATCCTCGGCGCCCGCGCTTATTTCGCGCCGCCACCCGCGGCCGCGGGGGCTTTCCATCCCGGGAACGGATAGACCGCCTTCTTCGGGGCGTAGTTGAGCGGATAGACGGTCTCGTGCTTGCCGTTCTGGATCTGCTCCACGAGCATCTGGTGGTTGTTCTGGTTCGTGTAGCCGGCGTAATCGGCGAACTTCACCTCGCCCATGATTCCGTTCCAGCGGCCGGCCTTGAGCAGCTCGCGGGTCTTGATCGCGTTCGACTTCGCCTTCGCCGCGGTCTCGGCCATGATCTTCATCGAGGCGTAGGCGCACGCCGCGTGATACGTCGGCTCCTTGCCGAAACGCTGCTGATAGCGGGCCGCGAATTCCGTCGCGCCGGGCCATTTCACGTCGGACGTCCACTGCGTGCTGGAGAAGACGTTGTTGGAGATGTCGGTCTCTTTCGCGAACGCCTGCGTCGCGAAGCCGGCGCCGGCGCCGAGGAATGCGCGCGGAGAGAGGCCGATCTCGCGCGACTGACGCATGAGCAGGATCGCGTCGGCGACGTACGAGACCATGAACACGACTTCGGGGTTCTTCGCCTTGATGCCGGCCAGCGTCGAGCGATAGTCGGGCGAGCCCGGCGCGTACGCTTCTTCGGCGACGACGGTGATGCCCTTCTTCGCCGCGTACGCGACCGCGGACTTCGCGGTGGACGTGCCGAAGTCGGTGTTCTCGTGAATGATGGCCATGCTCTTCACCGTGCCGAGCGAGGTGGCCATGTTCAGGAGGATGTTCGCGTACTGATCGCTGGTGGCGTTGAGACGGAAGACCCACTTGAGGTTCTGGCGGGTGATGTCTTCCTTCGCCGCGACGGGGATCAGCAGAGGAACGCGATACTTTTCGGCGAGCCTCGAGACCGCGTTCGCGCACTTGGAGCTGTAGGGGCCGACGACGCCGGCCACGTTGTCGCGCGTCGCGAATTTTTCGAGCGCCGCCATCGACTTCTCGGGCTTGCCGGAGTCGTCCTCCTTGATCAGGTCGACGTCGATGCCCTGTTTCTTCAGGTCTTCGATGGCCAGGCTGACGCCGTTGGTGAGGTTCTCGCCGATCGGCGCTTCGGGACCGGTCATCGAGTTGACGAACCCGATCTTCACTTTGGTGCCGCCCCATGCGGCGGGAACGAGCAGCGCGATGACTGCCAGGATGACGATGAGTCGTTTCATGGCGGAATCCTCCCGGTTAGAAGTAGAAGACCTGAAGCTGGATGGTGAACTGCGTCATCTCGGGGCCGGTGGCCGGTTTGTTTCGGCCAATCCCCGCCTTGATGTTGAAGTTGTTGCCCATCGGGTAGTAGTTGATGCCGACGATGTAGCGCTTCTCGTCGCGGTTCCGGACCGCGTCGAAGGTGCGCTGTTCGTAGCGCGCCCAGGTGCCGGCCTTGAGCTTCTTCGAGTACAGACCGCCGTCGACGGTGATGACGTTGCTCTTCGCGAGCGAGGTCGGCGCGGTGGTGCCGCCGTCGAGCGCCTGGAAGGTCACGGTGCCGAGCGCCGAGCCGAAGCTGGTGGGGATGTCGGCGAATACGTCGGCGGTCAGGCCGTCGTAATACATCTGCCGGTCATACGCCATGCCGACGGCGAGAATCTTCTTCGCGCCGAAGTTCGCGCCCGCGTACGACGGGAAGTTGTAGACCTCTTTGTCGAAGAAGTTGTACTGCAGGCGGCCGACGGTGCGGAACTCGTTGGTGTTGCCGCTCTCGCGCATGCCGGAGATGATGGCGGCGCGGTATTCGAGACGGTCATCGAGGAAATAGCCGCGGGCCATGATGCCGGTGTCGCGTCCGCCCGTGCCGCCGAGGGTCGTGGTGGCAGTGAAGGCGTAGGTGTTGAAGTCGAGCGTGTATTCGCTCGACGCGCTCTCCAGCGCTTCGCGCGAAGTCGGAACGCGAATCAGGCCGCCGGAGAGATTGAAGCTCTTCTTCGGGCGCCATTCGACCGCCGCGTCGAGAGTCTGGAAGCCGGTGGACATCGTCTTCGAGCCGGCCGTCGTCGCGGCACCGAGACGGGAGTTCTCGGTCTCGAAGAAGAAGAACACGGTCTTCGTCACGTTGCCGCCGATGAGGAAACGGGTGCGGCGCAGCATGAGGTTCTGCGTGTAGTCACCCACCGGCGTCTGCTGGAAGTCGGCCTGCGGCTGCACGAGGACGCCGAACTTGAGGCTGGCGTCGCCGATCTTGATCTGCAGCGGACCAGCTGCCGGTGCCGCGGGCGGTTTTGCTACTTCGGGCGCCGGAGCCGGGGCCGGAGTCGCAGTTTCCGATGGCTCCTTCTCGCCTGCGAGAAGAGGAATGGAAAAGACCATGACCGCCATCAGAGTCAGGCCCAGAATCGTGTGAAGTCTTCGCATCGGACATCCTCCTGTGATCGTCGTCGCGATCCTGTTGTTCGAAGTTGCATCAGGATGGCGGTGGCCACGAGGTCAGGCAGTGATGGGTGCCGGGAGGTATTGGTGACAGGAGAGACGGGGCGGGGTGATGGGGCGCACGCCTGGAGCGTGCGTCACGGCACTTCTCAGTGCGGAGCTCTGATCTGCTGCAGCACGTTCTCGAGGAGCGCCTTCTCCGACGGGACGTCTTTGATGGCGCCGGCGATGGTCTTTTCGGCCTCGCTCATCCGACCGTTCCGTGCGTGAACCCAGGCGAGTGCGACGCGCGCGTCGAGATTGCGAGGGTCGCTTTTAGCGGCGCGCTGCAGCATCTCCGTCGCGCGGTCTCCTTCACCCATCGCGGCGCGAACCATGGCCTGAAGCGTCAGTGCGCGGCTGTTTTCCGGATCCTGTTCGAGGACGATCTTCGTCTCCTCGAACACGGCCATGAGGTTGTCGCGCTCGAGCTCCTTGTGCGCGAGATCGTTGCGCAGCCGAAGGTTCCGCGGCTCCGCGGCGATCTGTTTCTTCAGGCTCTCGATGCCCGCGTCGGCGACCGGCGGCGCAGGTGCCGGTGACGGAGCGGTAGCCGGCGACGTCGCATTGCGCGGGGAGGCGCTCGTCACGACCATGTATCCGAGGGCGCCGAGAACAGCGAACGTAGCAACGCCCCAGGCGAACCCTTTCATCGCCGAGACGAGGAACGAGCTCGACGGAACGGCCTCCGCGGGAACGGCTTCGTCGATCGCGCGCAGCACGGCGGCGGTCTCGATCTCGAGCGACTGCCGCTCGGCGGGATCGAGATCGGGGTCGCGGAGTTGCGCGATCAGCGCGTCGCGCCTGGTCTCGAGATCGCCGCCTTTCTTCGAGCGGCGGGTGAGGTACAGAAAGAGGGCGCCGAGGATCAGGCCCGCGGCGAGGATGATCGCCGCGGTCAGCCAGTCGGTCTGCGGATTCATGACTTGCCTCCTGCGAGCTCGCGGACCCGCGCAAGATAGGGATCGGATGCCGGTTCGGAGACTGGTTTGGATTTCGGCTCGGCGACGGGCTTGCGTCCGAGTCTCTTCAGCATGACGAACGTGATGGCGACGCCGGCGATCAGCGCGACGATGGGAAGCAGCCAGATCGCCGCCGTGACGCCCTCGAATTTCGGCCGCAGCAGCACGAACTGTCCATACGACAGTTCGAAGTACTCGAGGATCTGTTCCTCGGTATACCCGCGCGCGAGGAGCTCGCGCACCTGGCCCTTCATGTTGACCGCCATTTCCGACGGCGAGTCGGCGACCGACATCCCCTGACAGACCGGGCAGCGCACCAGCGAGCCGACTTCGTGCGTTCGCCGATCGAGCTCGGCTCCCACGACGGGCGCACCCTTCGGCTGGCCGACGAAGCTCGCCGCGTCGGGCACTTTCATCTGCAGCATGAACAGCAAAACGGCGGCGATCATCATCAGCGCACGCCCTTTCGAAGCTCCTGCTCGAGATCCGCGGCGTTGAGCGGACCGCTGTACTTCGCGACGATCGCGCCGTTCGCGTCGAGGAAAAACGTCTCCGGGACACCGGCGACGCCATACGCGATCGCGGTCTTGCCGCGGTCGTCGACGACGGTGGGGTAGCTCACGCCGCGCTGCTCGAGAAACCCGAGGATCTTGTCTTCCGTGTCCTGGAACACGACGCCGACGAACTGCACTTCGGGATGTCTGCGCGCGCCGGCGACGAGCACCGGATGCTCTTCCCAACACGGCCCGCACCAGGTTGCCCAGAAGTTGATGACCACCGGTTTGCCGCGGAACTGCGCGACGTCGACGGTGCGTCCGGTCCCCGCCTCGCGCAATGCGAACGACGGCGCGGGGCGGCCGATCAGCGGCGAGCGGATCTCGTTCGGGTTCTTGCCGAGGCCCAGGAAGAGAAGACCGACGATGATGGCGGTGATGATCACGCCGATGGTGAGGACGGTGCGATTCATGCCGGCTCCGGTGCGCTGCCGACGGGCACGGCCGCTTTCGCATCGCGCACGGCGACGACTTTTTTCGGCCGCAGCCCGAACAGCGCGCCGAGGGCCATCACGATGACGGCGATCCAGATCCAGACGATCAGCGGCGAGGAGTAGACGGTGATGCTCGCCGTCTGCGTGGCCGGGTCAATGTTGCTGAGCGACATGTAGAAGTCGCCGCGCGCGGTCGTGTAGACGTCGGGCGTTCCGATCGGCTCGCGCATCATTTCGTACTGATTCATGCGCGGCTCGAGGAGGGTGACTTCCTTTCCGTCGCGGCTCACGGAGAAGCGTCCGATGAGCGAGCTGCGGTGCGCCTCCTGCTGCTGGAAAACGCCGAGGAACTTCACGTCATAGCCCGACGCGCGCTGCGTCTGGCCGCTGGTGAAATGCAGCTCGGTCGTTTCGCGCATGGAGCTGCTGACCGCGACCGCGATGAGCACGACGATCACCGCGGCGTGAACGATGTACGAAGCGAAGCGGCGCCGGCCGCGAAGGATGTGGCCGCGTCCGATCTGAACGATCGTCACCCAGGCCGCGTATCCGCCGAATGCCAGCGTCACCAGCGTCCACGCGTTGCGCACGCCCGCGAGGAGACCGATCGCGACGAGCAGCGCCGCGCCGATCAGCGGCGGCAGCAGTGCCTTGCGCATCTGTTCGCGCGTCGACCGGCCCCACGGCAACGCCGGGCCGATGCCGAGGATGAACAGCAGCGCGACGCCCGCCGGCACGACCATGCTGTCGAAGTACGGCCGTCCGACGCTCATCTGCTTTCCACTCACCGCCTCGACGATCAGCGGGAAGACCGTCCCGATCAGCACCGTGAACGTGAGCAGTACGAAGACCAGGTTGTTGATGACGAACATCGCCTCGCGCGTGGCGACGCCTTCGATGCGTCCTTCGCTTTCGAGCCTGTCGATGCGGAAGGAGAGCAACGCCACCGTGAACAGCAGCGCCGCGGCGAGGAAGACCAGCAGCGTCGGACCGATCGCGCTCTGCGTGAACGAGTGCACGGAGTTGAACACGCCCGAGCGGGTCATGAACGTCCCGAGGATCACCAGGAGGAACGTCGCCTGGATCAGCGTCACCGTCCAGCCTTTGAGGATGCCGCGCCGCTCGACCACCATCAGCGAATGCAGCGCGGCGGTCGCGGTCAGCCACGGCAGCAGCGACGCGTTCTCGACCGGATCCCACGCCCAGTACCCGCCCCAGCCGAGCACCTCATACGCCCACCAGCCGCCGAGCATGATGGCCATGCTCTGAAACACCCACGGCAGCAGGAGCGACTCGCGCAGCGGCTTGAGGATGTCGTGTCCGAGCTTGCCCTTCATCAACGCCGCGCAGGCGAAGCCGAAGGGAATGGTCATGCCGACGTAGCCGAGATAGAGGAATGGCGGATGGACGGCCATCAGCGCGTGATTCTGCAGAAGCGGATTCGGGCCGGGACCATCGAGCGGCGGATTGACGACGGTGCCGAACGGATTCGCCGGTCCGGCCAGGAGGAAGCTGAAGAACGTCGCGCAGGACAGCCAGACGCCGATCGCCGCCGGCTGGTATTCGGCGTACAGGCCGCGCGTGAACCAGACCGCGATCGCTATGTACGCGCCGAGGACGAAGCCCCAGAAGAGGAGCGAGCCCTCGAGCGACGACCAGAGGCTGACGATCGTGACCCATACCGGCACCGAGCGCGAGCCGACCTGCGCGACATAGGCAACCGAGAAGTCGTGCGTGAGGAGCGCGTACTCCATCAGCAGCGCCGCGCCCATGATCAGCGCCGCGTAGACGTAAGCCATGCGCCGCGCCCAGCGCAAACCGTCGAACGAGCGCGTGCGCGCGGAGGCGAAGCCGAGCAGCGCGCCGGCCGCGGCGGCGAGCAGCGAGCCGAGAATGAGGATGCGTCCGAGAGCGGCGATCACGATTTGCCCTCGTCGACGGTGTGCAGCATCTTCTCGAGCTCTTCGCGCTCGACCGGGTGGCCGGCCTTCGGCGCCTTGTACTCGTTGTTGTGCGAGACCATGAGGCGGTTCGACTGGAAGTAGCCGGCCCGGACCATCGTGCCCTCGACGACCACGCCGATGTTCTCGCGGAACATCTGCGGCGGGACGGTCATCGTCTTCACGTGGACCGTTTTCACGCCGTCGTGGACGTCGAACTCGACCGTCGATCCACCATGCTTCCTGATCGATCCCGCCGAGACCATGCCGCCGAGGCGGATCGTCGCGCCGTACGCCTTCGCGCCATTCGAGTGAAGGTCGGTCGGCGTCCAGTAGTAGACGAGGTTGTCGTTGATTCCGCTCGCGGCGATGACCGCGAACGCGCCGCCGGAAACGACGAGCGCGGCGAGCATGAACCAGCGGCTCCTGCGGCGTTGCTGAGAGGTTGCGGTGCGAGGAGTGCTCATGACGTCATCCTCGATCCGGCCCCGCGTCCGCGCGGCGGCGCCCCTCACGAGAACGTGTGATGACCATCACCCCGTATGCGAGCAGGGCGATTGCGGTGAGGGCGTAGGCCGCCCAGACGAACTCCCACCCTCCGACGACGATGCCGTTCATGCGAGCTCTCCTGTTGGTTCGGACGTGATGAATGAAGGCGGCTCCGCGAGTTGTTCGCGCAGCCGGTAGCCGGCGACGCGCGAGCGCAGCGCGAGCAGCGCGATGACGACCAGCAGGATGCCGATCGCGTTCAGCCGCAGCGGCAGATGAAACGTCGACGCGACCGTCTCGGGCGACGACTGCTGCTGGTGGAGCGAGTTCCACCACTTGACCGAGAAGTAGACGATCGGCAGGTCGATCGAGGCGATGATCGTCGCCACCGCGGACCAGATCGCGCGCCGCGTCGGGTCGTCGACGAATTTGCGCAGCGCGAGAATGCCGAGGAACGCGAAGAGCAGGACCGCCGTCGAGGTCAGGCGCGGATCCCAGTCCCACCACACGCCCCACGTCGGCTTGGCCCAGATCGCGCCCTGACAGCAGAGCAGGAACGCGAGCAGGCTTCCGATCTCGAGCCCGGCCTCCATGCGCGTGTCCCACTTCAGATCGTTCATGAAGAGGAACGAGATCGCCGAGCCGAGGGAGAAGAGAACGACCACCATCCACGTCCAGGCGGTGGGAACGTGGACGTACATGATCCGCTGCACGTCGCCCATGTAGTGCTCCGCGGGCACGACGAACAGGCCGAGCCACGAGCCGGCCGCGAGGCAGATCACGCCCGCGACGAGCAGGACCCAGGGAAATCGATGCGTGGAGACGAAAGGCGCTTCCATGAATTCTCCTGACTAACTGTCGATCACGCGGCCGTAGAGAAGGCCGCAGAGAGACCAGTAAATGAGATCGAATGCCGCGAGGAGGCCGAGCCACGAGCGCAGCTCGCCCATCGGATCGCCGAGGATGACCAGCGAGGTCGCCTTGACCGCGGCGAGCAGCGCCGGAACGATGAGCGGAAACAGCAGCAGCGGCAGCAGCGTCTGTTTCGCCTGCAGCCGCGCCGTCATCGCCGCGTAGAGCGTGCCCGGCGCGGAGAGTCCGGCGGCGCCGAGTGCGATCACCGCCAGCAGCAGCGGCAGGCGGCTCGTGCCGGCGTCGTAGAGCACGACCATGATCGGAACGAGCGCCGCGCCGAGGAGCGTCAGCTGCAGCCAGTTGGCGATCGCCTTCGCGTAGTAGAGCGCTCGCGCGTCCGCCGGCAACAGCAGCAGCCCCTCGAGCGCGTTGTGCTCCGTCTCGATGTGAAAGCTCTCCGCGAGCGTCAACGTCGACGAAAGGAGGAGGCCGAGCCAGAGGAACCCGGCGGAGAACGTCCGCAGCGCGACCGCGCTCGGCCCGATGGCGAAGCTGAAGAGCAGCAGCGCCGCCGCTCCGAACACGAAGACGGCCATGAGCTGACCGCGCGTGCGCCACTGCAGCAAAAGCTCTTTTCGCAGTGCGGCGGTGAGTGCGTTGGGCGTCGTGTCGCGCGGCGCGACGAGCACCTTCACATCCGCGCTCACGACGCCCACCTCGGCTCGTGCGCGAGCGAGTCCGCGGCCGCTCCCTGCCAGATCAGTCGTCCCTCGTCGAGCACCACCGCGGAGTCGCAGATGTGCGCGGCGCGCTCCCAATGGTGCGTGGCCATGACCACCGTCGCGCCGCCGCGGCGCAGGCTGGCGATGACTTCGTCGACGAGGTCGAACCCGGGAGGATCGAGCGCGCCGTATGGCTCATCCAGCAGCGCCAGCCGCGGCTCCTGCAGGAGCAGGCGCGCGAACGAGAGCCGCTTGCGCATGCCCGCCGAGAACTCGGCCACGGGATCGTCCGCGCGCGATGCGAGGCCGACCTGTTCGAGCGCGGGCCCGACTCGCGTGCGCGGCCTGCGGAGATGATCGGCGACGACGGCGAGATTCTCGCGGGCGGTCAGCGACTCGTAGAGGTACGTCTGATGCGCGAGCAGCGCGGTGATCTTCCGGACGTCCTCGCGATCGCGGACCACGTCGAATCCGTCGATGCTCGCCGTCCCGCGGTCAGGCTTGATGGCGGTCGCCAGGATGCGCAGCAGCGTCGACTTCCCGGCGCCGTTCTTTCCGGCGAGCATCACCGCCGTGGCGGCGGGCAGGTCCAGCGTCAGCCCGGACAACGCCCATCGCGGACCGTATCGTCTGGCCATTCCTCGAAGCTCGATCATCGCCCGTGCAGTGTCGCCGCACGGGCGCGTGCGGACAGCTTCGCAGCGCACGCGGGGTGGTGACGGCCGTCACCCGATGATGAAGCGGCGCACGTTCGCGATCTCGCGCTGCAGCTCCGCGCGGAAGTCGGGATGCGCGATGGAGATGAGCGCGTCGGCGCGCTGCCGCAGCGACATTCCCCACAGATCGACGGCGCCGTACTCGGTCACCACCCAGTGCACGTGACCGCGAGTGGTCACGACGCCGGCCCCTTCGTGAATGGAGGTCACGATCCGCGAGACCGTTCCTTTCGCGGCCGTCGACGGAAGGGCGATGATCGGAACTCCTCCCGGCGAGAGCGCCGCGCCGCGGATGAAGTCCATCTGCCCGCCGATGCCGCTGTAGATGCGGAAGCCGATCGAGTCGGCCACGACCTGTCCGCTGAGATCGACTTCGAGCGCGGAGTTGACGGCGACGACGTTGTGATTCCGGCGGATGACCGCGGTGTCGTTGGTGTGATCGGCAGCGTAGAACTCGACGAACGGATTGTCGTCGACGAAGCGATAGAGCCGCTCCGAGCCGACCGCGAAACTCGTGGTGATCCGCCCCGGATGCACGGTCTTGCAGCGATTGGTGATCACGCCCGCGTCGACGAGATCGATGAGGCGGTCGGAGAACATCTCCGTGTGCACGCCGAGGTCGCGCTTGTCGAAGAGGCGCGCGAGGACGGCGTCGGGGATCGCGCCGATGCCGAGCTGCAGCGTCGCCCCGTCCGGCACCAGCCGCGCGATGTGATCGCCGATCGCCGCCTCGGCCGCCGAGGCCACGGACGGCGGATGCGATGGCAGCGGACGGTCGGTGTGGATGAACGCGGCGATCGAGTCGAACGGCACGAGCGTGTTGCCGTGCGTGCGCGGCATCTGCTCGTTGATCTCGGCGATGAGGACCGGCGCTGTGCGCGCCGCGGCCACCGCCGCGTCGGCCGACGTGCCGAGCGTGCAGTAGCCGTGCTTGTCGGGCGGAGACAACTGCAGCAGCGCCGCATCGAGCGGAATGCGGCGGGAGAGAAAGAGGTGCGGGACGTCCGAGAGAAATACCGGACACGCATCGGCGCGCCCTTCGTCGACCGCGGCCCGGAGCGACGCGCCCGTGAACAGCGACGTCGGAATGAAGCGGCCCGCCAGCTCGGGCCTCGCGATGGCGATCTCTCCTTCGAGATGGAGGTGCCACGTCGTGACGTTCTCGACGTCCGTGCGCGCGGCGAGAGCGTCGATGAGCGGCGTCGGCGTGGCGGCGGCGCCATGGATGAAGACGTTCATCCCGCTGGCGATCCGCCGCACCGCCTCGTCCGCGCCGACCGCCCGGCGGTGCCACTCGTCCGTCATGCCGCGCGATCGTACAGTCGTTGTGCTCCGTTTCAGAGCCTGAAGTTGAATCCCATCTGGATGAGGCGCGGGCTTCCCGGAAGAATGCCGCGCGTGCGGTCGACGATGTAGCTGCGATCGAGCACGTTCTTGATGGTGACGAAGAACGTGCTGTTGAGCCTCGGCACTTCGACGTTCACGGTCGCATTGAAGATCATCGACGCGTCGATCCGCCCCCGCTGTCCGTCCGCCGTCGGCGCGACCGTATTCAGATCGTCCGCGAACTGCGATCCGATGTGAACCGCCTCGAGATAGAGCTGGCTGCCGCTCGGAAGCAGATAACCGACGCCCGCGGTGAGGAGCTGCTCCGGCGCGTACGGCAGACGATTCCCGCTCACGCTGACCTGCCCCGCTCCGGCGATGGAGCTGAACCGCGCGCCGATGAATTCGGCCGTCGGAATCCAGGTCCACGCCGCCTTGGCGAAGACGTTGCGCTTCGTGCCGAACAACGCCGCGCTGTCGATGCGTCCGGAGAGCTCGAGTCCCTGGTGCAGCGTCTTCCCTCCGTTCGTCAGCGTCGCGCCGGCGCCGCCGGCGATGGTCGCCGGGACGATCTGATTCTCGTACTGCATGCGGAACAGCGACGCGTCGAGCTGCAGGCCGGCGCGGACCGTGCTGCGAACGCCCGCCTCGACGTTCCAGCTCCGCTCCGCGTCGAGCTCGACGACCTGCCCCGTCGCATTGCTGATCACGTCCTCGGTGCGCGGCGGCGCGAAGCCGCGATGGATCCCGCCGAAGAACGTGGTCGCATCACTCATCGCAAACGCAACGCCGACGCCGGGGATCAGCTCCGTCAGGCTGGTCCGGCCGCTCACCGCGGCGAGGCGGTTGGTGCGCGCAAATCGAATCTGCTCGACGCGAAATCCGGGCGACAGCGTCCATCGTCCGGCCATGAAGTGCGTTTGCATGAACGATGCGACAGCCTGATTCCGCCGCTCGTTGTTCTCGACGAGACGGCCGCTGCGTGCGAGCGGCGAGTCGCCGTTGACCTGCAGACGTTCCTGATCTTCGGAATGGAATCGCAGGCCGACTTCGGCTTCGGCGGCGATGGCGCCGAGGTCTCGTGCGATGCGCGCCTTCGATTCCACGCCCCAGGTGAGGTACGTGCGCAGCCGGCCTTCGTTGCCGCAGGTGGTCTGCAGGTTCTCCATCCCGCCGCAGGCCGCGTCGGCGCTGTCGTTCGGCCGCTGCGAGGAGTTGCTCGATTGCCGCCACCAGTCGCGCTCGAAGCGCGAGCCGTACGCGGTGGTGGCGAGGCTCACGCCGCTGCCGGTCTGGAACAGGTGCGTCATCGCCGCGCCGGAGCGCGCGCCTTCGAAGGAGTCGTTCGAGAACGGGTTCTGACGCGGGTCGTCCCGATACTCCTGCTCCCGCAGTCCCGAGTACGTGATCTGCGAGTCCTCGGCATAGTGACTGGGGCGGAACGTCAGATGTTGCCGCGGCGTGATCGTGTACGCGACCTTGGCGAAGACGTCGGTGAGAACCGAATGCGTGTTCTCGCGCGCACCGTCGCTCTTCTTGCGCATCACCGTCAGCAGTCCGCCCACCGGTCCCCACGTGTCGCCGGCGGTGAGCTCGCCGCTGGCGTAGTCCCGATTGCCGTCGGCGAGGCTGAGACGAAGCGTCGGCACGGACGGCGGATTCGGCGTGACGTAGTTGATGACGCCGCCCACCGTCGAGGGACCGTACGCGATCTGACCGGAGCCCTTCACGATCTCGATCGCCTCGTAACGCTCGATCGGCGGATGGTAGTAGCTGGCGTTGTCGCCGTACGGCGCGTACGCGAGCGGAACGCCGTCTTCGAGCAGAAGCACTTTCGACGATCGCGTCGGATTGAGGCCGCGGATGCCGATGTTCGGCCGAAGCCCGAGCCCTTCCTCGTCGCGCACGTTGACGCCGGCGGCCTTGCGCAGGGCTTCGCTGGTGGTGAAGACGCGGTCCCCTTCGAGATCGCGCCGGTCGATCACCGTGACGACGCCGGGGATCCGCGCCGGCTCGGGCGCGATCCGCGCGGCGGTGACCACGATCTCCTCGCGCAGCGTCACGTCCTGCTTCTCGACGTCGTCGGCATGGATGGGAAGGCTGATGAAGACCGCGATGATCGCGGTCAGGATGGATTGTTTGCTCATGAGACAAAGTCTCAACAGGCGGAGGCTCGCGGCCGGTGAGGCAGGTCACCGGCCGGTGTGATGCCAGTCATGCGCCGGCGGGAGGTCGCGCCTGATCCTTGCCGCGGCATGAAGGACTTCCTCATCATTGCAGTAGGACTCGGCGCCGTGATCGGAACGACGGGCGCGTGGCTCCCGCAGGTCGCACGCACGTGGCGAACGAAGAGCGCCGCCGATTTCTCGTGGGGATACCTGGCGCTGCTCGCGACGGGTGTCGCATTGTGGGCAACCTACGGCATCCTGCGCCGCGATCCCGTGGTCATCATCGGCAACAGCGCAACGCTCCTGCTGGTCTCGTCGGTCGCGCTCGTGAAGGCGAAGCCGCGCTGACACCGCCGTGTGATCCGGCGCACACGCGGGCGGTGAGCGCGCGCCACGCGCCGCGATTTTCGCTCTCGTACCGTGTCACCATGAGCCTCACATCCGACATGACCCTCAGCGGAGTGCTTCGCGTGCGTCCGGAGGCCTCGGGCCTCTTCGACGACATCGGGATCGACTACGCGTGCGGCGGCGGAACGACGCTGAAGAACGCCGCGACGTCCGCCGGCCTGACCTCGAAGGAGCTGATCGGGCTCGTGCAGGGTCTCCGCCCCGGCGAAGGCCGTGACTGGGACGAAGCTCCTCTCGCGGAGCTGACGCGCTACCTCGTCCACGATCATCAGCGCCTGCTTCACGGGCTGCTGCCGCGCGTTCGATCGGCGATCGACGCGGCCATCGAGAGTCACGGAAACCTCGCGCTCCTGCACCGCATGCAGGATCTCGTCGAGTCGCTGATCGTGCTCATCACCGACCATGCCGCGGCCGAGGAGCGGGAGCTCTTTCCCATCGTCGAGAAACTGGAAGCTGCGGCGTCGACTCCCGGAACGGAGGCGCCGCATGCACGCATCAGCCCGCGCGTCCTGCGCGAGTTCATCGAGCACGAGAAGGTGCGCGACCGCGTGCACACGCTGCGCGATCTCGCGGCCGAGGTGCTCATCCACCGCGACGTCGAAGAGCTGTCCATGCACCTGCGCGCGTTTCAGCGGCACCTGAACATGCACATGCATCTCGAGAACAACATCCTCTATCCGCGTGCGATCGCGTTCGAGAACGGCCTGCGCCATCCCGCGCCGGTGTATTGATCACGCTTCCGCAACGACCACGCGCTTCTTCGTGACCTCGAAGATGAAGCGCGACAGCTCGCCGGCGCTGAAGTCATCCCATCCGCCGCAGGTGTCGTGCTCTTCGGCCTGCACGTCGCACGAGGTCGGCAATTGATGAAGCTCCTGCCGCGCCAGCTGCCAGCGGTCGCCGAGGTCTTCGAGATCGTCGCGGGAGATCCCGGGGCGGCGCTCGTCGATCCACTGGTAACGCGCGCGCAGCGCCGCGTCGTCATCGCGGCGGAACCCGCGACAGAAGATCCCGCGGTCCGCGGCGGCCTTGCAGATGGAGGCATCCGGGCCGGCGATCCGCGCCAGCGCCTCGCGCAACATCGCGATCGCGGCGGCTCGTGAAATGGGGACGGCTTTTGTTGCGACTGCGGCCATGGTGGTGACCTCCACGATCAGTGTCTGCCGCCGCGGCCTCCCCGGCCGTGGGGATGCTCACACGGCCCGGTGATGATCATCACGACCCCTCCCCGGGGAGGATCGTACTGTCGTTGAGACTATGTCTCAGCTCGCACTGCAGCAGACCGACCCCGCCGTTCTCTCCAGGCCCGGACCGCGCCCGCTCCTTCTCATCGGGAACCCCAACGTCGGCAAGTCGCTGCTCTTCACCCGCCTCACCGACCGCTACGCGACCGTTTCGAACTATCCCGGCACGACCGTCGAAATGACCACCGCGCCGGCCGAGATCGACGGCGAATGGCGGCTGATCATCGACACGCCGGGCGTCAACGGCCTCCTCCCGCAGTCGCAGGACGAGGTCGTCGCGCGCGATCTGCTGCTGCACGAGCGCGAGATCGAGGTGGCGCAGGTCGGCGACGTCGCCAACCTCCGCCGCACGCTGCTGCTCACGCTGCAACTGAGCGAGTACGGCGTGCGTTTCTCCCTCGCGCTCAACATGGCCGATGAGCTCCGGAGCGCGGAGGAAGGGCCGGACGCGAAGACGCTGGCGAGCGTCCTCGGGATCCCGGTCGTCGTCGTCTCCGCGCTCCGCCGCTGGAACATCGGGCGGCTGAAGGACAACCTCCGTGCCTCGGCCGCGAGCTCGTTGTCGGCAACGTACGCCGCTGCGATCGAGGAGGGTGCCGCGTCCGTCATCGACGCGCTGCGCGGCCACGCGCCTCATCTCGCCAACCGCGGCGTCGCGTTGTGCGTGCTCGCCGGCGACGCGACGCTGCGCCCGGTGCTCGCGGCCGCGTGCCCGCCGCTCGTCCTCACGCTGCTCGACGAGATTCGCGCCGCCGCGCAGCGCCAGCTCGCGATCCCGATCAGCCTCGCCATCGCCAACTCCCGCATCGCCGCGGTGGACCGGCTCCTCGACTCCATCCAGCACGCATCCATCCGCCGCGACGACGCGCGCAGCCAGACCATCGGCGCGATCTGCATGCATCGCATCTGGGGAATGCCGATCCTTCTCCTCGTCCTCGTCGCGGCCTGGTTCTTCGTCGGAAAGATCGGCGCCGGAACGCTCGTCGATTTCATGCAGACCGCGGTCTTCGAGGAACGAGTCAACCCGATCGCCATCAAAGCCATCGACTGGATCGCGCCGTTTCCGCATACCCACGAGATCGTCGATTCGGTCCGCACCGCCGCGTACACCGGCAGCGCCCACACGCTGCTGCAGAAAGTCGCGAAGGTCTTCCACGACGTACTGGTGGGGCCGTACGGCGTGGTGACGATGGCGCTGACCTACGCCATCGCCATCGTGCTGCCGGTCGTGCTCACGTTCTTCACGCTCTTCGGACTGCTCGAGGATTCCGGCTATCTGCCGCGTCTCGCCGTCCTGCTGCACCGCGGGTTCCGCCGCATCGGTCTGAACGGCAAGGCGGTCCTGCCGATGGTCCTCGGCCTCGGCTGCGACACGATGGCGACGCTCACCACGCGCATCCTCGACTCGAAAAAACAGGCCACGATCGTCACGCTGCTGCTCGCGCTGGGCGTGCCGTGCTCCGCGCAGCTCGGCGTGATCCTGGCGATGCTCGCGCCGCTCGGAATCGGCGCGTCCGCGATCTGGCTGTCGATCACGCTGATGACCATCGCCCTCGCCGGCTGGGCGGCGTCGCGCGTCATCCCCGGCGACTCCGGCGACTTCCTGCTCGAGATTCCGCCGATGCGCGTGCCGCGCCTCTCGAACATCGCCATCAAGGTGGCGGCACGAACGGAGTGGTATGTGAAGGAAGCCGTGCCGCTGTTCATCATCGGCACGCTGCTGCTCTACGTCCTCGACGCCACCGGAGGTCTCACCTTCCTGCAAAAACTCCTCGGTCCGCTGGTCGTCAACGCGCTGGGCCTCCCCATCGAGGCGACGAACGCGTTCGTCATCGGATTCCTTCGCCGCGACTACGGCGCGGCTGGCCTGTTCGCCATGCAGCAGGCCGGAAATCTGACCGCAAACCAGGCCGTCATCGCCCTGACCATCATCACGCTCTTCATCCCCTGCATCGCCAATCTGCTGGTGATGCTGAAGGAACAGGGCGCGCGGAAGGGCTGGGCCATCGCCGCGTTCATCATCGTCTACTCCTTCGGAATCGGCGCGCTCATGAACGGCATCTTCCGCTGGTTCGGAGTGTCGCTGTGACCGACGGCCGCGCGGAGTGCCCGATGTGCGGCACCGACTTCGAGTCCGCGGCGTGTCACTCGACGTGTCCGCTTTCGAAAGGCTGCGCGATGGTGCGCTGTCCGCGCTGCCGGCACGAGTTCGTTGCCGACGGTTTCATCTCACGGCTCCTCGCGAGCCTGTTGCGAGGGAGGTCGCATGATTCACTCAGCAGCCGATGAACTGCTTGAGCATTTCTTCTATGCCATCGAGGAACATCGTCCCGTATCGTCGATCGACGACCTGCATCTCGGCGACGTCGTCCCGGCCGAGGAAGCCGGCGCCGCCATCGAGTCTCTTCGCACCGAAGGACTGGTCGACAAGACCGCGCTCCATCTGACCAAAGCCGGCGAGCGCCGCGCCTCGGCGATCGTGCGCCGCCATCGACTCGCGGAAATGCTGTTCGTACACGCGTTCGGATCGCCCCTGCACGAGGCCGAGGTCTCCGCGTGCGAGATGGAGCACATGCTCTCCGAGGCCGTGACCAATCGCGTGTGCACCTTCCTCGGACACCCGCCCGCCTGCCCGCACGGCAAGCCCATTCCGCCAAGCGAGTGCTGCCGCGTCTACTCCACGCGCATCGAGCCGATCATCACCCGCCTCACCGACGTCCCCGTCGGCACCACCGCGCCGATCGCCTATATCGCGCCGAGGAGCCCCGCACGCATCGAACGCCTGGCCACGTTCGGAATCATCGCCGGCAGCGAAGTGACGCTGACCGCCCGCCGCCCAAGCTGCGTGATCACGTGCGGAGGGACATCGGTCGCGGTGGACGACGATATCGGCAACGACATTTATGTGACGCGGTAGAGAGAATTGCCCGGACGCGGCGTGTCAGAATCTCCGCGTGAGCCTGGATCCATCCGCTGCCGCGATCGAACGCGAGATCGACGATGCGTGTCGCGCGCACCCATTACTCGCGCTGCCCTACTCGCAGGCGGTCACTCATCTTCTTACCGTGGCTGATACAGAAGGCGCCGGAGAGAAATTACCGATAAACAACCAGCAACGGGCCACCGCGCTGAATCTCACGATGAATGCCCTGAAGTACGCGGTTCGCTGGGCTGCGTTGAATTCACCACCCAAGGATCGTTCAGCGCCTGAACTCACGGAGATAAATTACAGGTGCGCATCGGAATTGCTGCGACAGGCGCGAAATTATCTGTCGGTCGTGGCAGCATTTTCATGGGCTCACCGCGACGTCGTGCATCTAACCGCTCGCGGGCAACGTCTCCTGATGTCATTCCAACGTCCTCTTGACGACCGCTTCGAAGCATACGACGCGTTGCTCCGCCCGAGCGTGTCGCCCAGCCGCGTTCTACCCGAAGCGGATCTGTCACCTCTACAAAATCAAGTTTCAAAGTGTCTGGCGCAGAACTTGACACTTCAGGCCATCCCGACGACGCGAAATGTGCTTTCAGCGGGTTATCGCATCGCTTCGGAACGCACTGAGCCCTGCTACCTCATGCCAGCCGAATGGAGTTTCGGCGATTTTACAATCCGGGATTATGCGCTATTCAACAACGTGATTCGCGGCATGGTCTTCGGCTGGCACGTCGTCCTCGATTTAGCCGCCGGAATCGAATGGAACGCGCCAGTGGCGCCTCCGTTCACGGTTCAACGAGGAGAGCTCGTCGCGGCCGTCAGGGACCTCACCGGCCTGCCGAAAGCTGTCGTTAAGCGACTGGCGGACCTGCTCTCCTACCGTCGCGATCAGGCAGCAAGTTCAGACCCTGTTCTGCAGCCGCTAATAGCGGTATCCGAGCGTGACGTCCTTCTGTCGTCACGCCTCGTTGTCGATGGCGCTCCGGAACGAAATCTCATCTCGCTAATCAACACACGAGAACGTGAGCGTTCGCATTACGATCGATTGAAGAAAGAGAAAGAGACCCTGATGCGTGAGCGCCTGGAAAAGGCAAAACCTTCACGCTACAAGTCATGGTTCGGCCGGCTTCCGGCTCAAAAATCAGACATCGACTATGCGTTGATCGACGAACGTACCGGCTCGATCATCATTGCTGAGCTGAAATGGTTCGTTGAGCCCGATGAGCCACGTGAACTAGCCCATCGAAGCGAAGAAGTGCGCAAGGGAGTCAACCAGTGCAAAGCAGTCCGTGAAGCGATACAGGCTAATCGATCTTTGCTGGACGTCATGACACAGGACGTCAGGGATGTCCTCTGCATCGTGATTTCGGCAAACTCGATTGGAATGGGTCACGTGCAGGATGCCGACGTGCCTGTGATCAATGAAGTTCACTTCATCGAAGAACTGGCAATCGCACGAGGGCTCGATGAAGTCATCGAATGGCTACGTACGCGCAGTTATCTACCGGTTGAAGGACGCGATTACGAATCGCTAAAACCCATGGTGCCATTTTTCTCATGGGAACTGGAGTGGTACGGATTCAGGTGGCTGAGGAATAGCAACTTCCTTCCACTGTCCAATTCAGCCTCTTCAACCTGATCCCAATCGCCGAACGCCGGCCTCACACCGGCGTCCTTCTGCTAGTGCCAGCGCTGGCGCGTCCGCTCGAGGTAGTCGTCGGACGATGCCGGATCGAGCTCCCAGCGGTGCAGGTCGCGCTCGCGCTCCTTGTCGCCGCAGCGGAGCGGCTCGTCGCGCCCGTAGCGAATCCCGAACGCCATTCCCCATTCCTCGGCGGCGTTCGGGTCCGGCGTCCAGGTTCGCAGCGAATCGAAGTCGTTGCCGGGGATGTCGGCGAGCTCCCATTCGTCGTCATCGCCCTGGGCGAGGTTTCGCGATGGGAGGTCGTCGGCGGTCGCGACGTCGAACGGGTCATCAAGGTATCTCTGTGCCATATCGTCCTTACCCCGCGATTTCCGCGAGCTTCTTCCGGTCGAGGATGAACAGACTCGATCCCTTCACTTCGATCAGGCTGCGCCGTTTGAATGCGCTGAGGATGCGCGTCACGGTCTCGCGCGTGGTGCCGATCATCTGCGCGGCTTCTTCGTGCGTGAGGAGCAGGGTGATGCGCGTTCCCTTCGGCGTGGCTTCGCCGCGCGAGTCCGCCCAGTCGAGCAGCAGGCGCGCGAGCTTCACCGACGTGGTCTGCGACAGGCCGAGGGAACGGAGGTCGCGCTGGGCGGACTGGTATTTCTCGCTGAGCTGCTGGGCGGTGTGCATGCACACTTCCGCATGCGACTGCAGAAAGCGGAGGAAGTCGTCGCGCTTGATGAAATTCAGCTGCGAGGGCTCGATCGTTTCGGCGGAGACTTCGTACGGCTTTCCGAGAATCGTCGCGCTGGCGCCGAGGACTTCGCCGACTTCGGCGACTTTCACGATCAGCGTCTTTCCCTCGGACGATGACGTGGTCAGCTTCGCGCGGCCGCTGCAGAGAAAGAACACGCCGCGCGGCTGTTCGCCCTCGACGAACAGCATCGAGCCCTTCGGATAGATCCCGGTGAACTTGATGCTGTCGAGGACTTTGAGCGTCTCCGGCGCGAGGTTGCAGAACATGCGCTCCTGACGGACCGTGCATTCGGCGCAGTCGTCGTGGACATCGAGGTTGTATGGCGTCGGCATGATGGACCTCAGTGATGCTGGACCTGTTGTGCAACGTCGTACGCTTTCTCGAGCAGCATCGGCAGCCCGATCCCGCGAAGGTAATTGCCGGCCAGGAATGTGTCGCCCGGAAGCTCGATCCCGTCGCGCAGCAGGTGCTCGAGACCGATGTCGTAGTGCGGCAGCGCCCGCGGCCAGCGCTGCGGATGAATCGAGAGCGGCGTGGCGGCACGTCCGTAGACCTTCTCCCGATCGCGCGCGACGAGCTCGAAGAGCGCGGCGTCATCCAGATCGAGCACCTCGGGATGTTGCGCGCCACCGAGGATCCAGCTCTCCGAGTGTCCGGCGCCGCGCTCCGGAAAGATGTTCGTGTTGAACAACACGCCGAGCGCCGTCACCCCCTGCCCGCGGGGGAAGAGGATGCCGAAGCCGCCGATGGTGTTCTCGCTCGCCGGATAGAACGCGGTCACGCGGGCGAGCGGCAGCATCTCGATTCCGCCCACGATCTTCGCCGCCTCCGGCGCACGCTTGCGAATGAGGCCGGCGGCGTCTCGCGCGGACGTGCAGATCACGACGGTCCCTTCCAGATCGTCGGTCGCGCTCACGCCTTTGCGAATGTCGACGTTGAGCGACCGCAGGCGGGCTTCCAGTGTCTCGATGAGTTGCGACATGCCGTTGGGCGGAGCGACGAGTCCGTGCAGCGCGCCTTTCTGCGGCTTCGCTTTCTTCCCGAAGATCAGACCGGCGCTGAGCCGCTTCGGATCGCCGGCGTAGATGCCCTGCAACGCGGCACCGACGATGTAGCGCGACGCGCCGGCACCGAGCACGCGGCTCGACCATGCGTCGATGGTCTCGTCCGGGCGAGGCCGGAACTGCCGCGTGATGAGAGTTCCCGCGAGCCGGCCGCCCAGTTCCACCGTCTCCGCCGCGCCGAGCGGCCAGCGGCGAGGACCGTTGCGATAGAGGTAGCGCGCGCGGCTCTCTTTCTTCGTCGTGAGCAGCGAGATGCCGAGGTCCGCGCAGAGCGACTCGACGCGCGCGGAGCTGCGGATTCCGCTCGCCGCCAGCTCGACCGGTCCCTGATCGGTGTGCAGCGTTCCGATCAATCCGCCGAGGTGGTCCTGCTTTTCGAGGAGCGTGACGGCGACGCCGCCGCGCGCGAGGTAATACGCGGTGGCCATGCCTGAAAAACCGCCGCCGACGATCGTGACTTTTTTCATATCGAGCTCGAGAAGATTCGCTGGTTGGGCGCGGCGGCGCGCAGGCGCTCATCGAAGAACACCGTCGCGTTCCGCAGGAAGGGTTTGCCGGCCTCGGTGAGCACGAGGTCGCGTCCCTCGATGCGCACCAGTTCGTCGGTGAAGAGCTGGGCGAGATACGAGCGGACGTCGGCGAGTTGTTCGGCTTCGAGCGGCACGCGCAGCTTCGTCATGAACTCGACGATCTGCCTGCGAATCCGCCGGTCTTCGTCCGTCAGCAGATGTCCGCGGCTGGTCGGGATCTCGCCCGCGCGGACGCGCCGTTCGTACACCGGCGCGACTTTCTCGTTCTGATGAAAACAGGTCGGCGTCTCGGAGATGGCGCTGACGCCGAGGCCGAGGAGGATGTCGGTGCGGAACTCGGTGTAGCCCATGAAATTGCGATGCAGCTCGCCGGTCGCGCGCGAGATGTTCAGCGCGTCGTCCGGCCGCGCGAAGTGGTCCATCCCGATCTCGACGTAGCCTGCTTCGAGGAACACGTCGCGCGCGATCTCGTACAGCCTCCGCTTGTCCGGACCTTCCGGCAGGTCTTCGTCCTTGAAGAGCCGCTGCGCGGGTTTGATCCACGGCACTTTCGCGAAGCTGTAGAGCGCGATGCGATCGGGCAGGAGTCCGGCCGTCAGCCGCGCGGTCTCGTGGATCGACTCCGGCGTCTGCTTCGGCAAGCCGTAGATCAGGTCATAGTTGATGGATGTGTATCCGAGGTCGCGCGCGGCGCGGGTCAGCTCCTCGGTGATCTCGTACGGCTGCACGCGGTTGACCAGATGCTGCACGGTCGGATCGAAGTCCTGCACGCCCATCGAAACGCGCGAGAACCCGAGCTCGCGAAGCACGCGCAGGTGCTCGACGCTGGTCACGCGCGGATTGATCTCGATCGATGCGTCGAACTCACCGCTGCGCACGGTCACGCTCGCGAGCATCGGCTCGAGCAGCTGCCGGAGGCTCTCCGGCGACAGGAACGTCGGCGTGCCGCCGCCGAGGTGCAGCTGACGCAGCGGGCGCTCGCGCAGCTCGGGAACCGCCTCGAGATACTTCGCCCATTCCGCCGCGACGACCTCGACGTACGACGCCTCGCGGTCGTGATTGCGGGTGATGACGTTGTTGCAGCCGCAGAACGTGCAGAGGGTCTCGCAGAACGGCACGTGAATGTAGATCGACCACGTCGCGTCAGGCCGCGACGCCGCGGCGCGCAATTCGCCGAGCCACTGCTCGGTCGTCGGATCGTTGCACCAGTACGGAACGGTCGGGTAGCTGGTGTACCGCGGAACGGGGACGTCGTAGCGGTCGAGCAGGAGAGAGCTCATGCGAACGCCTCGCGTACCGTCCGCACGAAGGTCCGCACGTTCTGTTCCGGTGTGTTCGGCAGGACGCCGTGTCCGAGTCCGCAAACCCAGCCGCGGCGCTGTTCGGGACTGAGAGCTTTGATCGGCGCGAGGTACGCCTGCAGCTCCTTCGCGAAATCATCGGGCGGAAGGAAGAGCAGGCTTTGATCGAAGTTGCCCTGCACGAATCCGACGCCGTCGCCGGCCTCGAAGGCATCGCGCAGATCCCAGCGCCAGTCGACGCCGATTCCGGCCAGAGCGCCGGGGCCGAAGCGCGCGTCATCGAGATGCGCCGGCTGCGTGCCGCGCGCGTAATAGCCGACGCGGCCGGGGAAGGCTTCGAAGATGCGCGCGAGATCGGCGGCGATCTCGCGATGGAACCAGCGCGGAGCCACTTCGCCCGCGGCCGTGTCGAAGATCATCACGACCTCCGCGCCGCCTTCGAGCTGCAACCGGACGTTCTCGATGAGCAGCGGCACGAGGCGATCGGCGAATTCGCGATACAGGTGCGTCGCGCGCTTCACCTCGATCAGGTTTCCCTTGTGACTCCCTTCGACCGCGTAGACGAAGAGAGTCCACGGTCCGCCGATGAATCCGATGAGGCTCTTGTCGGCGGGCAGCAGCGCGCGGGTTTTGCGCATCGCTTCGCGCTGGAACAGCAGATGCGGCAGCGCCTCTTCGACGGAGCGGAGGCCGCCGATCTGCGCCGCATCGAGACGCGGCTCGAGCTTCGGACCGGCATCGCCGTACGTCAGGCCGAGGCCGAGGGCCTCGAGCGGGAAGAGGATGTCGCTGAAGAGGATCGCAACGTCGAAATCGAAGTCCTCGACGGGGCCGAGCGCGACCGCCGCGGCGAGATCGGGATCCTTGCAGAGCTCCATGAACGAGTGCTGCGCGCGCAGCGCCTGGTAGTGCTTGTGATAGCGGCCGGCCTGGCGCATGAACCAGATCGGCGGCGTCTGCTGCGGCACGCGGTGTACTGCGTTCTGGAAACGTTCAGATGGCATTCGATGCTCCTTCGAGGGGGGACCACTGGTAGCCGACGCCGCGCACGGAACGGATGGCCTGTTCGCCGAGCGACTGGCGCAGACGGACGATGGCGTTGTCGACGGTGCGCTCGCCGGGAAAGCGATCCTCGCCCCACACGCGGTCGAGGATCTCGTCGCGGCTCACCACGCGCGGCGCCCACTCGATCAGCAGGCGGAGAATCTTGAAATCGCGCGGCTGCGGGAACTCGTGCCTTCCGTCGCCGTGAACGACGGCCATGGCGTCGAGATCGATGGTCTTCGTTCCGAACGGCACGACGTGACGGGTGGTCCGCTTGTCGAGAGCATGGTCGAGCACGTGACGGATGCGGATGAAGAGCTCCTTGAGGTGAAACGGCTTGGGGATGAACTCCTCGGCGCCGATCTCGAAGCCTTCGAGCCGGTTCTGCGCCGAGCTCGCGGCGGTCATGAACATGATCGGCGTCGATCCATACGCGCGGATCCGCCGCGCGAAGTCGAAGCCGCTGCCGTCGGGAAGTCCGACGTCGAGAATCGCCAGGTCCCACTGGCCGCGATCGAACGCGCGGCCGGCTTCCGCCAGCGTCGCGCACCACTCGGCGTCGTAGCCTTCTTTGCGAAGGCGCTCCGTGAGCGTGGTGCCGAGCGTGCGATCGTCTTCGACGAGCAGGATGCGAGTCATACCGGCGCCTTCTGCAGTTCCAGCGTGGCCACCAGACCGCGTGCTCCGCGAGAGAGCGTCAGCAGTCCGTCCATCCGCTTCGCGAGCCGGCGCGAGATGTACAGACCCACGCCCGTTCCGCTCCGTTTCGTCGGGCGGAAGAAGAGGCGGCCGAGCTCGCGCACGTCGACGTCCGAGCCGCTGCCGTTGTCTTCGATCCGGACCGCGACGCGCGCGGCGCCGGTCTGATCGACGCAGACGTCGACGGCGCTCGCGCCGCCGTGAATGAGCGCGTTCTGAAAGAGATTGCGGAGCACGACCTCGAGCGCCCGCGCGTCGGCGAGCACGCTGATGTCGCCGCTCATCGAGACGTTCAGGTCGCCGAACTCGCGCGCGATCGCGTCGACGGTCTCGCGGAGGGAGACCTGCTCGATGAACAGCTTGCCGCGCTTTCTGTTCGCGTAGAAGAGGGAGTTGTCGAGCTGCAGCTGTAAGCGCACCGAGTCGCTGACGAGACGCTGGAGCAGCGGGTTATTCTCGCCGCGCTCCTGCAGGTCTTCATCGAGACTCTCCACCTGCAGGCGCATGCTCGCCAGCGAGGTGCGCAGGTCGTGGGTGAACGCGGCGAAGAACTCTTCGATCGCGTTGTGCCGCGCCTGCTCGCGGCGAATCCCGTAGAGCAGCGCCGCACCGCCGACGAGGAGCGACGCGATGAGCGCCACGCCTTCCGAGACGAGCATGCGGTAGACGGCCGGTCCCTCGGCGTGGCGCATTCCGAAGATGAACCACCAGCCCGCGAGCGCGATGGTGAAGATCAACCACACCAGTGCCGCCCCGAACTTGAGCCGATCCGTGTCGCGCCGTTCCATCGACGCCCATTCTGGGAACTGCGGCAGTCAGCGGCGTTGACCCATGTCGCACGGAGGTGTGATGAACGTCACATGGTGAGGTTTGGAGGCGACTCCTACTTCGCCTTCGCGTGGCAGTCCTTGCAGACCGTCGGACCCTTCTTGTTCTCCTTGTGGCAGGAGATGCAGCGCGCATGGAAGGGGTTCTTGGTCATGCTCATCTCGCGCATGCTCGGCATGTTCGGCTTCTTCGGATCGAGGTGGCAGGTTGTGCATTTCACGACCTTCTCCGTGTCCGACTTCAGGCCCTTCTGCGTGTGATGGCAGGTGTCGCACGATTTGGCCAGCTTCGCGTGCTTCTCGTGGGAGAACTTCACGGGCGGCTGCTTTTTCGCGGCGGCTTTGATGTCGAGCGTCACGGGGCCGTGGTGGGCGAAGGCGACGGTGGCGGCGAAGAGAACGAGCAGAGAAACGAGCAGAGAGAGGGTCGGCTTTCTCATGACGAATGCACCTCAGAATCGATAGGTCGCGCGGAGATAGACGACGTTGCCATGGTAGTCGCCGTTGTTCTCCGCAAGGAAGAAGCCACCGGGCATGTACGGCTGCGAGCCGGTGGTCTGGGCATCGCGGATTCGGTAGCGCTCGAGCCAGCCACCGAAGGCCAGCTCCCATGACTCCAGCAGGGTGTAATCGAGCTCGGCCGAGAGTGTGACGATGCGCGTGTCGTCGACCTGCGGGATGGAGAAGGCGACGTCGGGCGCGCCGCCGGGCGGCGAGAAGAGATCGGCGGAGCCGTCGACGCTCTGATAGCGCGCCGAAACGTCGAGGCGGATGCGGTCGGGAATGATGGCGAAGTTCACGCCGCCGCCGAGGGTCTGCGCTTCGTCGGTGTTCTCCGCGGTCCAGTCGTCGAGCGGATTGGTCGAGATGGTTCCGGCGCTTTGCCGGCCGCGCTGGAAGCCGCGCACTTCATCCATCGTCGCGAACAGAAACGCGGAGACGCGCTCGGTCGGCGAGTAGTCGGCCTCGATCGAGTACGCGCTGGTCTCCCACTCGAGCAGGCCGTAATTCGAGTGGCCGTCGAAGTCGTCCTGGTTTCGCGCGGCGTTCATCGACAGCGTCAGCGTGTCCATCGGCGTGACCTGCAGCATGACCATCATCCGGTCGCTGTTGCGGTTGGCCTGATCGAAGCGGCGCAGCTCGGGGAGGTTCCCCGGTGCCGCCGGATGGACGACGAACGACGCATCCTCGCTCCGCTCGAAGTCGTACTCGTCGAAGCGGCGGCGGCCCGTCTCGTAACTGGCGCGCGCGACCAGCCAGGAAGCGGGACGGACGTCGCCGGCGATGTGCCAGATGTTGTCGGTGGTCTCGCGGGTCTCGCGGAAGGTGCGATCGACTTTCTCCTGCCGGACGCCCGCTTCGATCGATCCGAGGCGCAGGTCGTACGAGGCGAGGAGCTCGGCCCTGCTGCTGCCCCACGAATACGGCACGGTGATGCGCGCGGTCGGCTGCCACGCCGCGTCGAATCGCGCGTAGCCGGGGATGGTGATGCGCGGCGTGTCGTTGTCGAGATCGTACGAGCGATAGCGCGCGGTGACGTTCGTGTTGCGCAGCGGCTTCGACGTGAACTGCAGATTGAACGTGGTCGTGTTGATCTCGCCATCGAGGCTCGATGCCGGCAGCGGGGTCGGCGTGCCGCCCGGACCGGCGAAGGCTTCGCGAATGGCGGTGTTCGTGGTGTACGGAACGAACGTGTCGTCCTGCGTCCAGCGGCCGAATCCGACGTCGGCGGTGATGCGCGAGTTGAGTGGAAGTTTGTAGAGGATGCCCGCGGATGCGTTGACGGCGCGATTGTCCGGCGGCAGCGAGAGACGTCCGAACGCCGGTCCGTTGACCGACGCCGAGCCGGGCGCCTGATACGCGCTCGGGTCCGTCGAGTCGGTCAGGCGGAAGGGGTTGTCGAACGTGTAGCTGGTGAGCGCGTCCGAGAACTCGTTCACGCGGAGCATGCCGCGAACCAGTCCGTTGCGGATCGGGTATTCCGCGTTCAATCCCAGCTCGCGGGTGCGGTACTCGACCGGCTCCGGCGTCTCGACGACGTTGCCGAAGCCGAACGACGTTCCCGCTCCGCGCGTGCCGTGCCGGTTCTCCTGAAAGTAGGTGATCCGCGTGTCCACCGCGGCCTCGGGGAGGATCTGCAGGTCGAGCACGCCGCGGTCGCGCCGCAGCTCCACGTCGAAAACATTGGCCGTGTTCAGCGCGGGCTCGACGAGCGCTCGCAGAAACGCGAAGTTGATCGCACTGCGCGGATTGGTCGATTCGAGTCGCGACTGGAAGAGCTGCTGGGTCGTGTCCTCGATGCCGTAGGCGTCGCGCGCGGCGCGAGTCTCGATCGATCGCGCATCGAATCCGAAGCGGTGCGGAATCTGGTCGTAGAGGATGTCGGCGCGAACGAGCGGCGTGTCGACGTACGCGCGAACCTGGAGATCGTCCTGCGACAGATTCGTGCCGCTGAGGCGGATGGTCGTCGACGCGGTCTCGGTGCCGAAGCGGAAGGAAGGCCCGCTCAGCCCTTCGGGCACGTCGCGATACTCGAGGAACTTCGAGGATCGCGGATCGAAGGACACGAGGCCGACGCCGAGATCGAAGTAGTTGCCGAAGACGCCTCCCGGCGCCGCCGGCGCCGTCGCGGTCTCGGCGGGCGGCGGGGCCTCGGCGGGCGGCTCCGTCGTCTGCGCGGAGACGCCGGCGGCGAAGATGAGGAGCAGACAAACGATCGATTTCATGGTCATCGCTCCTTTCTCTATCGACCCAGGTAGGGTGCCGAGGGGTGATTCGATCCGTGGACGTTCTGATGACAGTTCTTGCAGGCATGCTCGACGACGCGATTGCTCGGATTCGCGCCGAGCTGCGTGTTGCGCAGGTCGTAGAGCGTGCCGGGATGGCGCGTGTTCAGATGGCAGCGCTGACAGAGATACGGCATCTTCGCCACCAGCAGCTTGTCGTGATTCGAGCCGTGAGGCTGATGACACGTCGAACAGTTCTCGCGGACCGGCGCGTGCTCCCAGAGGAACGGCCCGCGCTTCTCGGTATGGCAGCTGTAACAGAGCTCATTCACCGAATCGGCTTTGAGCATGCCCTTCGTCGATGATCCGTGCGGGTCGTGACAACTGCCGCAGTCCATCTTCCCTTCGCGCACGGGATGGTGACTGGTGCGCATCATCTGCGCGCGCTGGCCCTGATGGCAGGAGTAACAGAGGTCGCTCGCGCGGACGGTCTTGAGCTGCGCGCGATCCGCCTTGAAGGAGTGGACGCTGTGGCACGTGGTGCACGACAGGCCGCGGCGATCGTGCACGCCGCCGGTCCAGTGAGCCTGGCGGCGCTTGTCGTGGCAGCTCAGACACTTCTCGTTCACCTGCGACGGAGTCATGGTCTTGAAGGAGATGATCGGGTTCGGCCCCTCCCCTGCCATCATCGACTTCGCATGCGCGGCGACGTCGCCGTGGCATTCCGCGCAGCTTCCTGCCACCTTCTTCGCGTGATGCGTGTGCGAGAAATCGCGGAAGACTTCTTCGTGGCAGGTCTGGCACTCCGTGACGTCGAAGCCGGGATGCGGCATCGCCGGGGTTGCGGCCTCCTGCGTGGTCCCGAGGAGAAGAACTACGATTGCGATCAACACGCCGCTGCCTCCTACATCGCCGATCCGGTATGACAGTCACTGCAATTGACGTCGATCATGTCGCCGAGATCGACCGGATGCGTGAACGGAGCGCCCGGTGTATCGACCATCAGCGTCGACCCTTCCTTCTGTCCGACGACGGTGTGACAGAGGTCGCAGGTCTTGCCGATGACCTTCCCGTCCGCGGTCTTGTGCTGGTTGTCGTGACAGCGGAAACAGCCCGCCGAGATGAAGTGGCCGCGATTGTCGGGATGCGTTCTCCAGTCGACCTTCATCTCCGGAAAGATGTTCGAGCGGAAGATCTGCTGGACGGTCTGAATCGAGCGAGCGATCGACGCCTTCTTCGCCTTGTGAATGGCGGCGTATTCGGTTCGATAGTACGCATCGATCTCTCTGGCGATCGACGCGACCGCCGCGGGCGTCGTGGCGTACTCCTTCGAAAGCACCTCGACCGACTTCTGTTTGATGAACGGCAGCGAGCGGTCGATCGTCCCCGCGAGGAGCTGCGTGTCGACCGAGCGGTCGGGCGGCTCGTAGATGTGCGTGGGACGGTTGTGGCAGTCGACGCAGTCCATCACCCGGCGCGGCGACGTCGCGAGCTGGGCCGGCGTGATCGGCTCGGCTTCCGATTTGTACACCGTGACCTTTCCGGTCTGCCGGTTGCGAAGCTGGACCCAGGGAATCTTCTGGCGCTGGCGATCGGAGGCGATGTAGGTGATCTCGTTTCCGATGTTCATGTGCCAGTGGATGCCGGCGGTGAGTCCCAGGGCCGGGCTGCCGCCGCCGGTCTTGATCAGCATCCGCGTCTCGCGCGGCGTGTTGGCCTCGTCGTAGCCGAAGTGGTTGAACACCTTCATCTGCGCGCCGAAGAACTTGCCCGGCCAGTGGCATTGCTCGCAGGTCTGCTGCGCGGGGCGCAGGTTCGCGACGGGCGTGGGGATCGGCTTCGGATACTTCTTCGCGAGGACCGAATAGACCTGGTACGCGCCGGACAGCTTCGACTTCACGTACCACGTCGCGCCGCTGCCGATGTGGCATTGCACGCAGCCGACGCGCGAGTGAGGCGAGCGCGAATAGGCGGTGTACTCGGGATGCATGACCGTGTGGCAGGTCGTGCCGCAGAACTGGTCGGAGTCGGTGTAGTGGTAGGCCTGATAGCTGCCGAGGAGACTGGCCACGACGAAGAGGAACCCGAAGAACACGACGCCGAGAAAGACGCCGCGAGTGCGCGGCTCGTTGAAGTCGATGCGGGGAAACTTCGCCACCGAGTCCGGCGCCTCGCGCCGGCGACGGCCGCGCTCGCGGAGCATGCCCGCGAAGAAAATCAACAGGCCGAGGAGAAGAAACGCGGGGAGGATGAGATACGCGAGGATGCCGACGTAAGGGTTGTCGTGCTCGGTGATGAGATCCGCGACGACCAGGAAAAGGATGTTCGCGACGGCGAGGACCACCAGGACGATCCCGATGCCGCTCAGGGTGTTGCGAGCCAGGGACATCGACACCTCCCCGGCCATTCTCGCAGAGTCGGCGCTGATTTAACTCGCTACTTTCACCCCCAGCGAAGCCGCACGCCGCGCACCGTACGTGATGATGTACTGCGCGCCGGCGCGGCGTAAGACGTACCAGGTCTCGAGCAGCGCGCGATCGAAATCGGCCAGGCCGTTCTCGGCGAGAAGCGCGAGGCCGGCGTATTCGCCGCTGACCTGATACGCGCCGACGGCAAGACCGGTGAGGCCGCGAATCGGCGCGATGAGATCGATCGAGGTCATCCCCGGCTTGACCATCAGCAGGTCGGCCCCCTCCTCCGCGCAGCGGACGCTCGAACGCAGCGCGTCGGTGCGATTGCGCGGGTCGATCTGATAAGCCCTGCGGTCGCCGAACCGCGGCGCGGAGCCGGCGGCATCGCGGAACGGTCCATAGAAACCGCTCGCGAACTTGGTGCTGTAGCTCATCACCGGGACCGTGCCGAATCCGGCTTCGTCGAGCGCCGCGCGAATGCTCGCCGTACGCCCGTCCATCATGTCGCTCGGACTCACGCCATCCGCACCGGCCCGCGCGAACGCGACGGCCGAGCGGCTCAGCTCCGCGAGCGTGGCCGGCAGGTCGATCTGCTCATCGTCGCCGAACACACAGCAGTGGCCATGCTCCGTGTACGAACAGAGACAGGTGTCGACCCAGAGCGTAAACGCGCGGCCATATGCGGCGCGCATCGCCGCGATCGTTCGCGAGGTGAAGTCGTGATCGAACCTCGCGCGGCGCTTCGTGCCGGGCACCGGGAAGAGGATGAAGTGACGGACGCCGTTCTCGATGTCCGCGCCCATCTGCCGGACGGCGGAGTCGATGTCCATGCGCTGATTGCCCGTCAGCCCCGGAATGGGAGTCTGCCCCTCGAGGCCTTCGACGACGAACAGCGGCTGGATCAGATGGCTGGTGGTGAATCCGACTTCGTCGCAGAGGTCGCGCAGCTGCTGCGTTTTGCGCAGCCGCATCAGGCGCTGCATGCCTGCACCTCGGGCGCGAAGAAGCCCTCGTCCACTCCGTTCACCCACTCCCCTTCCGCCGCGAGGCGGCGCCACATCCCGAGATCGGACGCGGCCTCCGGCCACGGCGGCGTTGCGAGAATGGTCCCGTCGTCGGTCACGCCGCGAAGGCTGATGAGTCGCTCCGACCCGCGAGTGAGCACGGTCACGCCGATCTTCTGATGGCACCCGCCGCCGTACGAGCGGAGGATCTCGCGCTCCCGCGTTGCCTCGTCGAACGTGACTTCGGCGTTCAGGTCGGCGATCAGCGACGCGATTTCCGGATCGCAGCCGTCGGCGATCTCCATCGCCAGCGCGCCCTGCGCCGCGCCGGTTGGGTTCGCGCTGATCGGCAGAATCATCCGGTGGCAGCGATCGTCCGACAGCATCAATCGATCGAGCGCGGCCTTCGCCACGACGAGTCCGTGATGCGTTCCCTCATGCAGCTTGCGAAGGCGCGTCGGGACGTTGCCGCGCACGGGAACGAACTCGATCGCGAGATTCCGCACGGGCAGCGCCCAGCTGAGAAACGTTCCGAGGTTGTGAGCGCGCCGCGGCGAGGAGCTGAGGATGGTGATCCGCGCACCCGGCTTCACGGAGCTCCACAAGTCGCGCCGCACGAGCAGCACGTCGCGTACGTCCGCGCGCGGCAGCGTCGCCACGACGCGCGTTCCGATGCGCGGCTCCGTCGGCAGGTCCTTCCACGAGTGCACGACGACGTCCGTCCGTCCTTCGCGGAGGTCCTCCACGAAGTCCTCGGTGAACACGCCTTTCTCCGGCATCGACCAGAGCGGGTCCTCGAGCATCCGGTCGCCGAGGGATTCGCGGAAGTTCATCACCACTTCCGCCGACGGCGCCGCGGCGCGAATCGCGTCCGCCACCTGGTGCATCTGAATGCGCGACAGCTCGCTCGAACGGCCCGACACCCTTACGCGCACAAGTCCTCCCATCCGAACGGCCGGACCTCGTAGCGGTCCCAGAACTCCCGCGCCCGCTCGGCGATCTCGATCTTCGCCCGCTCCACGCGCGCGGTGGCGAAGCGGCAGTTGGTCTCGATGTCGTTGAGGATCTCGTTGAAATGCACGACCTTCGCGGCCACGCCGGTCAGCGGATCGGTGGGGCTTTCCCCGCGCAGATCGACGACCGTGTCGACGTCGCAACCGGCGCGGCTCATCCACGCGGCGATCTCGCGGGAGCTCATCGGCGCGGCGACGATCAACCCCGTCACACCCTCTCCCCCCGCGGGGGAGAGGGCAGGGTGAGGGGGTTCATCCAGCGCATGAATGCTTACGCCCGTGTGCCGTTCGCGCAGGCTCGCCGCCGATTCCGGACGGCGGCAGAACAGATCGACGCGCTTCTCTTCGAGCCAGGGAAGAACCTCGCCCGCGAGGTGACCGGCGCCGAGGATGAGAATCCGCGAGCAATGCTCCAGGCGCGTCCGCGCAAGCTGGCCGTAAGAACGTCCGCCGAGTCCGGTCAGATGATTGGTGCGGACGCGCTTCGCGTCGGAGATCAGCCGCTGAATCCACGGCGCGGTGCAGCGCCAGCCCGGACTCTCCTCGGCGCGCTGCGCGAACTTCTTGAACTGCCCGAGCACTTCCGTCTCGCCGAGGATCGGCGAATGCAGGCCGCAGATGACCTCGAGGAGAAACGCGTAGCCGTCCTCGCGAAGGTGGAACTGATCGCCGGCCCTGAGGTCCTCGGCGCGGATCTGACGCGAGTCGAGGATGGCGATCTCGCGAAGACAGGTCTTCCAGACGAACGCGCGAGGAAACTGGGCCGCGAAGTCACGGCCTGGTTTTGCGTTGAGGACTGCGACCGTCTCTGACACGAGACGATGCTAGGAGAAACCGGTTGCCTGTTTGTCATGGTTTTGTCCGAAAGACGCGATTTTTTTCGGCGCTCGTGCGAACCTCACGTGCATGTCGGAAAGGATTGGCATTCTCGTCGCGCAGCTCGGCACTCCGGACGCCCCCACGACGCCGGCGGTCCGCACCTGGCTCCGCCAGTTCCTCAGCGACCGCCGCGTCGTCGATCTGAACCGCGCCGTATGGCTGCCGATCCTCCACGGCATCGTGCTCAACACCCGCCCCGCGAAATCGGCGGAGCTCTATCGGAAGGTGTGGACCGCGGATGGATCGCCGCTGCTGAACATCACGCGCCGGCAAGCCGCCGGAATGCAGCAACGGCTGGCGGCGGATGGCGTCGAGTGCCGCGCCGAAGTGGCCATGCGCTACGGCAATCCGTCGACCGCGGAGGCGATCCGGAAACTCGTGGAGTGGGGCGCGGAGCGGATCCTCCTTTTTCCGATGTATCCGCAATACTCCGCTGCCACGACAGGCTCGACGTACGACGACGTCTTCGACGCGCTGAAGACGCTCCGATTCGTTCCCGCCCTGCGCGTGGTTCCTCCGTACTTCCAGGACGCGAGCTACATCGACGCGCTCGCGCAGTCGGCGCGCGATCGCATCGCCGGCCTGCCCGAGCCGCCGGACAAGGTCATTCTGTCCTTTCACGGCATCCCTCAACGCTACGCGGCACTCGGCGATCCGTATCCCGAGCACTGCATGGCCACGGCGAAGGCTCTCGCCTCCGCGATGGATTGGGCGGGCGACGACTATCTCGTCACCTTTCAATCGCGGTTCGGCCGCGAGCCGTGGCTGCTGCCGTACACCGACGCGACGCTGGCGTCCCTCGGCAGACAGGGTCACAGGAACCTGCTCGTGCTCTGTCCCGGATTCACCGCGGACTGCCTGGAGACGATCGACGAGATCGGGAACCTCGGTCACGAACAGTTCCGAGGTGCAGGCGGTGGCAACCTGCACCTCGTCGAATGCGTGAATGACCGCGCGGACTGGCTCGATGCGATGTCAGCGATCGCTCGTCGCGAGCTCGCAGGCTGGATTCAGTAACGGCGCGTCCATGCTTCGCTTCCCGGCCCCGATGTAAATCTGCCGCGGCCGGTTGATGCGGGTATCGCCATCCTCGCCCATCTCCTTCCATTGTGCGATCCACCCCGGAAGGCGGCCGAGGGCGAACATCACCGTGAACATGTCGGTGGGGATGCCCATCGCGCGATAGATGATGCCGCTGTAGAAGTCGACGTTGGGATAGAGCTTCTTCTCGACGAAGTACGGGTCGCTGAGTGCAACATCTTCGAGCTCGCGGGCGATGTCGAGCAGCGGATCGTGGATGCCGAGTTTCGTCAGCAGCTCATCGGCCATCCGCTTGAGGATCGTCGCGCGCGGATCGAAGTTCTTGTACACGCGGTGTCCGAATCCCATCAGCCGGAAGCCCGACGATTTGTCCTTCGCCAGGCGCACGTACTTCGCGACGTCGCCGCCGTCCGCGCGGATCTGCTGCAGCATCGTCAGCACTTCCTGGTTCGCGCCGCCATGCAGCGGTCCCCAGAGCGCACAGATGCCGGCGGAGATCGAGGCGAAGAGATTGGCGCGGCTGCTGCCGACCATGCGCACCGTCGAGGTGCTGCAGTTCTGTTCGTGATCGGCGTGCAGAATCAGGAGCAGATTCAGCGCCCGGTCGACCACGTCGGAGTGAACGTACGGCTCCGACGTCACGGCGAACATCATGTGCAGGAAGTTCTGCGTATAGGAGAGGCGGTTGTCCGGATACATGAACGGCTGGCCGACGGATTTCTTGTACGAGAACGCGGCGATCGTCGGCAGCTTGGCGAGCAGGCGGATGATGTTCTCCTCCCGCTCCTCGGCCTGCGGGTAATACGCGGACAGCGACGCCACCATCGAGGAGAGCACCGCCATCGGGTGCGCGGAGGGCGGGAAGCCTTCGAAGAACTTCTTCATGTCCTCTTTGATGAGGGTGTGCCGGGTGAGGCTGTTGTCGAACACGGCCAGCTCCGCGGGCGTCGGCAGCTCGCCGTGGATCAGAAGCCAGGCGACCGCGGTGAAGCTCGCCTTCTCCGCGAGCTCTTCGATCGGGTAGCCGCGGTAGCGCAGGATCCCGCGCTCGCCGTCCAGGAAGGTGATCGCGCTTCTGCACGCGCCGGTGTTTGCGTAGCCGGGGTCATACGTGACCGCGCCGGTCTTCGCGCGAAGCGAAGAGACGTCCAGCGCGACCTCCTGCTCCGTTCCTTCGAATACAGGCAGCGAAAACTCACGTCCGTTCAGCAGCAGTGTCGCGTCGTTCATACGGGGAAGCTAATCCGCCGGGATTTCCGTCGTCGGTGCGCGCAACAGCACGTCCAGCGTGACGAACGTCACCCGGGTCCGTGCCTGTGCGCATGGACAGCGTTGCCTTCCGCGCATAGCTTCATCGGTGGAGGTGGGACATGGAACCATTCGCACCGAAACTCATCCTTGTTCCGACTGACTTCAGCGAGCCTGCTGCTCATGCTCTCCGGTATGCAAGTTCTCTCGCCGAAAGGTTCGGTGCCCACCTCCTCGTCATTCACGCCGACCTCTTCGTCCCCGTCGTCGACTACACCGCCATGCCGGCGGAACTGTTCTGGAACGTCCAGGAGTCGATGGTCGAGAACGCGCGCGAGGCTCTGCAGTCGCATGCCGAGGAGAACATCGGCGCGGGAGTCCCCTTCGACCTGCAGGTGATCGTCGGCGGCACGCTCGAGGCGATCGCCGCGCAGATCCGGACATCGGGTGCGAATCTCGTGGTCATGGGGACGCACGGCCGCACCGGCGTGAGCCGGCTTCTCTTCGGGTCGGTCACCGAGTCGGTGATGCGGACCTGCACCGTTCCGGTCATCGCGGTAACGCATGGCGCTCCGGAATCGGCGCATGTCGAAAAAGTTCTGTGTCCCGTCTCGTTCACCGAAACAGGCCGCGAGGCGTTACGCCGTGCGGCCGCTCTCGTCGACAGCCGCCGCGCCCCGCTCGTGCTCGTGCAGTCCATGGACGACGATCCGCTGCGCGTCCAGCAATGGGTGCCTCGCGAGCTGGCCGACCGATGCGAGATGAGGCGGAGATCCGCAGGCGACGCCGGGGAGCTCGTCAATCTGGCGGCGACGGCCGGCGCGGACCTGATCGCGCTCGGAGTCGAGCCCGATCGTACGGTCCACGAGACGCTCACCGGCACATTCGCCGAGCGGATCGTGCAGCAGAGCCGGTGCGCGGTGCTGACGGTGAACGCGCACGTGGTGGGCGTGGGCACCGAGAGCGCCAGTTTCGCTACCACATCGGTTCGCTGAGATACGCGTCGATGGCGCGCGCGGCCTTCCGCCCCGCGCCCATCGCCAGGATCACCGTCGCGCCGCCGGTCACGATGTCGCCGCCGGCGAAGACGCCGCGCTTCGAAGTGCGCAGCGTCTCCGGATCCGCCTCGATGTAGTTCCTGCGATTCGTTTTCAGATCGGGCGTGGTCGATTGCACGATCGGGTTCGCTCCCGTTCCCGCAGCCACGATGACCACCGACGCCTCGATCACGACCTCGGAGCCGGGCACCGGAACGGGCGAACGCCGGCCGTCGGCATCCGGCTCGCCGAGCTCCATCCGCACGCAGCGCACGCCGGTCAGCCAGCCGTGCTCATCGCCGAGCATCTCGACGGGGTTGGTCAGCATCTCGAACGCGACGCCCTCTTCGCGCGCGTGCTTCACCTCTTCCTTTCGCGCCGGCATCTCGGCTTCGCCGCGGCGATAGACCAGCGTCGCCCTGCGGGCGCCGAGGCGGAGCGCGGTGCGCACCGAATCCATGGCCGTGTTTCCGCCGCCGACCACCACCACGTCCTTTCCGCGGCAGTCGTACACCGGCTGGTCGAACTCCGGAAAGCGATAGGCGCGCATCAGATTCACGCGCGTCAGGAACTCGTTCGCGGAGTAGACGCCGTTCAGGTTCTCGCCCGGAACGCCGAGAAAACGCGGAAGCCCGGCGCCGGTCGCGACGAAGATCGCGTCATATCCCTCTTCGCTCAGCAACTCGTCGACGGTGACCGTCTTGCCGATCACCACGTTCGTCTCGAACTCCACGCCCATCCGTCGAAGCACGTCGACTTCCTGGCGCACGATGTCCTTCGGGAGGCGGAATTCCGGTATGCCGTAAACGAGAACGCCTCCGATCTCGTGCAGAGCCTCGAACACGCGCACGCCGTGCCCTTTCTGCACGAGATCGCCCGCGGCGCTCAGCCCCGCCGGGCCGCTGCCGACGATGGCGACGCGTTTGCCGGTCGCGGGAGCGTTCGTTGGGATGCCGACCTGGCCGGTCTGCCGTTCGTAGTCGGCGACGAAGCGCTCGAGATGCCCGATGGCCAGCGAGTCGACGCGTTTGGTCATCACGCATCCCCCCTCGCACTGGTCCTCCTGCGGACAGACGCGGCCGGTGATCGCGGGAAGCGCGTTGTCTTCGCGGATCTTTGCGGCGGCGCCGAGGTAGTCGCCGTCGATGATCAGCGAGACGAAGTCCTTCACCTTCACGCCCACCGGACAACCGGTAGTACAGGTCGGCTTCGCGCAGGCGAGACAGCGGAGCGCTTCTTCGCGCACCAGCGCCGGATGAAACCCGAGGTTCACCTCCTCGAAGGAGTGGCATCGCTGGAGCGGCTCGCGCTCCGGCATGTGCTGCCGCGGCATCTTCATCCGCTCTTTGTTGGGGACGGTGTTAGGCATGGGCGCATCCTCCGCGGGCTCGTTCGACTTCCTCGGACCGGTGCTCGTTGAAATGCGCGAGCGCTTCCCGCTCGGATTCGCGATACATGGCGTTGCGCTGCTGCAGGACCTTGAAATCGACGTCGTGGGCGTCGAACTCGGGACCATCGACGCAGGCGAACTTGCTTTCTTTGCCGATGAGCACCCGGCATCCGCCGCACATCCCCGTGCCGTCGATCATGATCGAGTTGAGGCTGACCATCGTTTTGATCCCGAGGTCGCGCGTCACGTCGGCGACGGCGCGCATCATCGGCACGGGGCCGATGGCCAGCACATAGTCGATCTTCGAGGTTGCGACGAGCTCGCGCAGCTTGTCGGTCACGAGTCCCTTCTCGCCCGCGCTTCCGTCGTCGGTCATGACGAACACTTCATCCGTCACCGCGCGCACTTCGTCCTCGAGAATGACCAGGTCACGGGTCCGCGCGCCGAGGATGGCGATGACGCGATTCGAGGCCTCGTGCAGCGCGCGGGCGGTGGGCAGCGCGATCGCCGTTCCGACGCCGCCGCCGATGACGACGCAGGTTCCATACGGCTCGATCTCCGAGGCCCTGCCGAGCGGGCCGACGACGTCGAGGAGCGTGTCGCCCGCGCCGAGCTCGTTCAGGAGCGAGGTGGTCTTTCCGATCGACTGCACGACCAGCGTGATCGTGCCGCGCGCCGCGTCGGAGGCTTTGATCGTCAGCGGAATGCGCTCGCCGGCTTCGTGGATGCGCACGATCACGAACTGGCCGGGCAACTGCTTGCGCGCCACGCGCGGCGCTTCGATCTCGAGCTGCTTCACGCCGGGACCGAGGAATCTGGCGTCGACGATTTTGAACATGCGGGAAACGTAGCAAGGGAGCGCGGCGCGGCATGCGGACGGTGCGCACAGCGGCGGGTGATGTCGGTCACTCGCTCGCGCGTGTGATGGGACGCTACCCTCGCGACACGTACTTTCGCGATCAGGAGATCACCATGGCCCACGTCATCACCGACAACTGCATCAAAGACGGGTTGTGTCTCGACGCCTGTCCCAACGATTCCATTCACCCGCGCACGGACGAGGCGGGTTTCGAGACGGTGACGCAGTTGTTCATCGATCCCAACGAGTGCATCGACTGCGGGGCCTGCATCCCCGCCTGCACCTCGGACGCACTCTTCGCGATGGACGACCTGCCCGCGGACAAACAGCACTTCGCCGCCGTCAACGAAGCGCACTTTGCGGCGTAGGGCACCCCTCACCCGGCGCTGCGCGCCACCCTCTCCCCGCAAGCGGGGCGAGGGACACTCGCAGGCAGGGGCTCGAACCGCGCGGTGAAGAACCGCAGCGTGGGCGGCTCGTACGTCATGCTCAGTCCCGGGATCGACGCGCGCCGCTCGAAGAGCGACTTCACCGACCAGGCCACGACGTCCATGTGCCGGTCGGTGTAGACGCGCCGCGGAATCGTCAGGCGAACCAGCTCCAGCGACGCCCGGCGGTTCATGCCGGTCAGCGGATCGCGTCCCGCCGAGACGATGCCGCGCTCCATCGCACGCACGCCGCTGTCGAGATAGAGCGCCGCCGCCAGCGCCTGCGCGGGATACTCCTCCTGATCGAGATGCGGAAGGAAGCGCCGCGCATCGATGAAGACGCCGTGACCGCCGATCGGAAGGACGATGGGGACACCGGCGTCGATGAGCTGGAGTCCGAGGCGGCGGACCTGTCCGATGCGATTGGTCATGTAATCGTCGTCGACCATTTCGTAGATGCCCTGGGCGATGGCTTCCATGTCGCGCCCCGCCAGACCGCCGTACGTCGGCATGCCCTCGAAGAGCACCACCTGCTCGCGCGCCTGCTGCAGGATGTCGGGATCGTTCCCCGCCAGGAACCCGCCGATGTTCACGAGGCAGTCTTTCTTCGCCGACATCGTGCAGCCGTCGAAGAGCGACATCATTTCGTGGAGGATCAGGCGGATGGGCGTATTCGCGTATCCCTCTTCGCGTTCCTGGATGAACCACGCGTTCTCCACGGCGCGCGTGGCATCGCACCACATCCGGATGCCGAACAGCCCGCAGAGCGCGTGCACCTCGCGGAGGTTCGCCATCGACACCGGCTGCCCTCCCGCGAGATTCACCGTGCAGGCGACATTGACGTAGGGAATGTTGTCGACGCCGGCGCGGGCGATCACCGCCAGCAGCTTGTCGATGTCGACGTTGCCTTTGAATGGATGGAGCGACTGAGAGTCGTGTGCCTCGTCGATGACGACGTCCGCGAACTCGCCGCCCTGCAGCTCCTGGTGCGCGCGGGTGGTGGTGAAGTACATGTTGCCGGGGATCACATCGCCGGGACGGATGAGGATTCGCGACAGCAGATGTTCGGCTCCGCGTCCCTGATGCGTCGGGACCATCCATTTGAATCCGTAGATCTCGCGGACCGCCGCTTCCATCCGGAAGAAGGATCGCGCTCCGGCGTAGGACTCGTCGCCGGCCATCATCGCCGACCACTGCCGGTCGCTCATGGCATTGGTCCCGCTGTCGGTGAGGAGGTCGATGTAGACGTCGTCGCTCTTCAGCAGAAACGTGTTGTACCCCGCGTCGGCGAGCGCCTTCTCGCGCTGCGCGCGCGTGGTCATGCGCAGCGGCTCGACGGTCTTGATCTTCCAGGGCTCGGCAATGGGTTGCATACGTCCTCCGTGGCGAAGGTAGCAACACCCCGACACGCGGACGTGCGACGTTCGATACGAGACCCTGTGATCGAAGTCACGCAAACGCGTCGTGTACACCCAACTCTCTCCCGCTCGTATTACCGGGCAAAGGAGAGCTTCGACGCCCATGACCCTCTCGACCCGAATCATCCTGATCCTGATGCTGATGCTTCCGATCGCCGGTGCACTCAGTCAGGAAACGAGTGCCCAGGAAACGACCACGTCCGCCGAAACGTCCACCGCCACGGAAACGGAGACAACGGCCGCCCCGGCAGAACCGCCGGTCAGCAGCCAGCAGACGCGCGCGGATTTTTCGCGCCTCATCGCGCAGCATCCGAGCGAGGTCGCGCGGATTCTCGTGCTCGATCCGGCGCTGTTGTCCAACGATCCCTTTCTCGCGCGCTATCCCGATCTCGCCGACTTCATCGCGAAGCATCCGGAGATCCGGCGCAATCCGCATTACTACCTCGGCGAGCTGGAGTACATCGAGCGGCGGGCTCCCGCGCCGTTCGAGGAAGCGGTCGAGTCGATCAGCGTGGCGGCGATTTTCCTTCTGCTGGCGTTCGTGCTGGCGTGGCTGGTGCGCACGATCATCGAGCAGAAACGGTGGAACCGGCTTTCGAAGACGCAGGCCGAGGTGCACAACAAGATCCTCGATCGCTTCGGCACGACCAGCGAGCTGCTCGAGTACGTGAAGACGCCGGCGGGAACGAAGTTCCTCGAGTCCGCTCCGATTCCGCTGCACGAGGCGCGAGCGACCCCGAATGCGCCGCTGGCGCGCGTGCTCTGGTCGATTCAGATCGGCGTGGTGCTCGCGGTCGGCGCGCTGGGCATGCTCCTCGTCAGCTTCCGCTTCGAGAAGGAAAGCGCGGAGGGACTCTTCGCGATCGGGCTGATCGGCTTCAGCATCGGCGTGGGCTTCATCGCCTCCGCCCTCGTCTCGCTCACCCTGTCGCGACGCCTCGGGTTGTGGAAGGCGGAGCCGGCGCTCGATGAATCGGAACCCGTGAGATGATCGGTTCGATGTCGCTCTCCCTTCTGATCCGCAACGCGACGATGCCGGAGCGCCGCGATGCCGATACGACGCTCGCGGTGATGGGCGATGAGGAGTTCCGTTCCTTTTACGAACGGACGGCGCGGCCGCTCTGGTCGTACCTCTCGCGCATCACCGGCGATCATCAGCAGGCCGACGATCTGCTGCAGGAGGCGTACTACCGTTTCTATCGCGCGGGCGCGCGGCACGAGAACGAGACGCACCGTCGCAACTCGCTGTTCCGGATCGCGACGAACCTCGCGCGCGACGCGGCGCGGCGCGGGAAGCGCTGGGACGAAGTGCCGCTCGCGGAAGAACGCGAGGTCGATGCCGCGGTGCCCGATCACCAGGCCGCGATCCGCACCGATCTCGGGCGCGCGATGCAGAAGCTGGAGCCGGCGCAGCGCGAGCTGCTCTGGCTCGCGTACGCGCAGGGCGCGTCGCACGACGAGATCGCGGGGATCCTCGGATTGCGCGCGATCAGCGTGCGCACGCTTCTTCTCCGCGCGCGACGAAAACTCGCGGGCATTCTGGAGCCGAAGGAAGCGCGCCGATGAGCGCCGCACGTTGTCCGCGTGAAGACGAATTGCTCGACGCCCTCGGGCGAGGCTTCGTCGGCGATGAGCTGAACGCGCATGCCGCGGCGTGCGCATCGTGCGGCGAGCTCCGTCTCGTCGCCGGCGCGCTGCTCGACGAGCGCGTCGAGGCGATCTCGCAGGCGCCGGTGCCGAGCGCGGGGACGATGTTGTGGCGGATGCACATGCGCCACCGGCAGGAAGCGCAGGCGCTCGCGCGGCGATCGCTTCTGATCGGGCAGGCGGTGACGCTCGCCATCGCGATCGCGCTAATGGTCGCGCTGTTCGGTCCGCAGGTCGCGGTCGGAATCCGTCAGTTCAGCACACCGCTGCTGTTCGTGCTCGCGACTTCGATTCTGCTCGCGCCGATCGCGGGCTACGTCGCCATCCGCCAGAAGTGAGTCCGGCCGCCGCTGGGAGCGGCGGCGCTCGGCTTCGACGCGATTGCGGCCGTTGCGCTTGGCGCGATAAAGCGCCTGGTCGGCGGCGGCGATCATCTCGGAGGGAGACGTGAACCGCGTGTGCGCGAGACTCGCGGTTCCGACGCTCACCGTCACCGGCAGCGCGCGTCCCTCGGCGATCGACACGGGCGCCGACGCGATGGCCGCGCGCAGCTTTTCGCCGAACGTCACCGCGTCGTCGAGCTGCGTTTCCGGCAGGAGGACGACGAACTCCTCGCCGCCGTAACGCGCGAGGTAATCCGACGAGCGGACCGATCCCGAAAAGCGCCTCGCCACCTCGGTGAGCACGGCGTCGCCGGCCTGATGGCCGAACGAGTCGTTGATGTCCTTGAAGCGGTCGACGTCGATGATGGCGACGGAGAGCGGGCGGTGGTAACGATTCGAGTGATCGAATGCGTGGTCGAGCGTCGTGCCGAAGTGGCGGCGGTTGAAGATGCCGGTCAGGCCGTCGCGCGCGGAGAGCTCTTCGAGCTGCCGCGCCATGTCGACGAGCTGGTGCTGCATCTCCACGACTCGCCGCGACGCGTTGACGCGCGCGAGCAGCTCCGTCGGATGGAAGGGCTTGGTGATGTAGTCGTCCGCGCCGAGGTTCAGCGCCTCGACGCGCGCGTTGAGCGAACCGTAGGCGCTGAGCATGATCACCTGACGCGCGTCGAAGCGCACGTCGGCTTTGATGTGACGACAGATCTCGATCCCGTCGCCGTCCGGCAGCCCGCGATCGAGCAGACAGAGCTCCCACTCTCGCCGATGCAGCGTCTGGAGACCCTCGGCCGCGGTCGCGCAGGGAATGACTTCCATGCCTTTCGAGCCCAGGACCTTCGTCAGCAGCCGCACGATGGCCTGGTCATCCTCGATGAGGAGGACGCGAAACGGCGCGCTCGTCCCCTGCCGCAGTGCGGTGCGGCGGCGGCGTGTGAGGGTGTCCTCACCGATGCCTACGGCTGTGGATAGAGTGACCAACGATGCACTGAATAACCATTCAGTTTGGCTCTCAAATTCCTGATTTAACGTGGTTTCTCAGGAATCGCCGTGCCGATCCAGCCACGCGAGGATCGCGCGGATGCTGCCCGTCGCGAGCGCAATGCTCGTGTCCGCCGCACCGTAATAGAGGTTCAGCGTGTCGCCGTCGGCGCCGATCGTGTAGCCGCACGGAAACGCGACGTTCGCGACGTCGCCGACGGTCTCGTACGGCGCTTCGGGTCCGAAGATCCACTCGTCGCCGCGAAGAAGCAGGCGATCCGGCTCCGCGAGATCGAAGAGCGCGACGCCGAGGCGATAGAGACTTCCGGCGGCGTTCTGACGCACGCCGTGATAGAGCATCAGCCATCCGCGCTCGGTCTCGATCAATGGAGGCGAGAGGCCGACCTTGTTCGCGTCCCACCAACCTCCGCGCCGCGCCTGCAGCATCATGCGATGGCCGCCCCAGTTGCGGAGATCGGGCGAGTACGAGATCCAGACGTGCGCGCCGGAGTCAGCGATCGGGCGATGCACGAGGGCGTACATGCCGTCGATGCGGCGCGGCAGCAGCGCGGCATCCTTGTCGTCCGGCTGCATCACGAGGCCGCAGCGATCGAAGGTAATGAAGTCTTTGGTCAGCGCGAGTGAGACGCCGGGGCCGCCTTTGCCGAATGCCGTGTATGCGATCGCGTACTTGCCGAGGTCGGGAACGTACGTGATGCGCGGGTCCTCGATCCCCCACAGCTCTTCGGGATGATTCTCCGGATCGGCGCGCAGCGTCGGCTCGGGATCGATGACCCAGCCGGTCACGCCATCGGCGGATCGCGCGGCGCAGAGATGCGAGTGCCCGCGGCGATCCTCGACTCTGCACAACAGCAGCGTCGTGCCGTCGGCGAGCATCGTCGCGCCAGCGTTGAACACCGTGTGCACGGCGTACGGCCAGTCGGCCGCGGTGAGAATCGGATTGCTCTCGCTGCGATGCAGCAGCGTTTCGTACTGACTGCCGGTCATCGCGGTCCCGCGCCCACCGCCATCAGCGCCTCGGCGGGTTGCGTCACGGGAATCTGCATCGCGTTCCAGCGCACTTCGTCGGCGCGCATGTCCATCAGCGAGAGGAGAAACGACAGCGTCGACTCCGCTCCTTCGTTCTCGTTCACGCGGTCGGCGTGCAGCGCGTCGCGGCAGCCGCCGGACAGCGGGTCATACAGCGCCTGCTGCAACTGGTTCTGCCCGAGGAACCACGTGAACGCGCGGCGCGCATGCTCGGCCCAGCGATGATCGCCCGTCGAGCGGAACGCGTGCATGCACGCGGAGACCGTGGCGCAGGCATCGACCGGCTGCTGATCGAACACCGCCGCCGTCATCCCGCGCTCGAAGAAACCGCGCGTGCCGACCGGAGCGAAGTATCCGTCCGGCGTCTGCTGAATCGTCATCAGCCACTCGAGCGAGCGAATGCCCGTCGCCGTCATCGACGCGTCTCCGTTCCACGACGCGGTGGCAATCAGCGCCTGCGGCAGCCGCGCGTTGCAATACGTCACGCGATCCTCGAACCACGGCCAGTCGGGACGGTCGGTGCGGCGGAAGAGCGCGTGCAGACGCTCGGCGATCGCGGCGCCGGCGGCCTGCACGTTCCGATCGCCTTCGAACGAGTGCAGGTACTGCTCGATCCCCAGCAGCGCGAACGCCCACGCGCGCGGGCTGCTGAAATTCGAGACCGCGGGAAGCGCGGCGTGAAACAACTCGCCGGCGAGACTGTGCCGCCCCGCATCGGCGGAGCATCCGACGACGGTCCCCAGCGCCCAGAGCGCGCGCCCGTGGCTATCCTCGGAGCCCTCCTCTTCCTGCCACTGCCGCGAGTACGACATGAAGTTGCGGAAGCGTCCCGCGGGACGATTGAAGGCGTGGCCGACGAAGGCGAGATAGCGCGATGCGAGCGTGCGCACGTGCCGCGGATCGTCCGAGCCCGCTTCCTCGAGGAGTGCCATCAGCATCAGCGCGCGCGCGTTGTCGTCGAGGCAGTAGCCCTCGTCATAACGCGGCACGTTGAACATCGCGTGCTGCAGAATCCCGGTGTCGTCGGTCATGATCTCGACGTGGTCGAGGTTGACCTGCGGCAACTCGGCCGGCCGCGTGGCGAGCGTGCTCGCGCGAAACGCTGTGTGCAGCCGCCGCGCATGGTCTTCGCGGGCGCGCTCGAACGTGTCGAGATACGACTGAGCGACGGCCGGCCACAACATGGCCCGTCCGTGCTCGGCGGCGCGGCGGCGCATGTCGAGGCGCTTCTCCGGATCGTCCAGCAATCCCAGGATCTCCGTCGCGATGGCCGACGCGTCTCTCCACGGCACGAGAATCCCGCGGCCGTCGGCGAGGAGCTCGCGCGCGTAGGCGTACGGCGTCGAGATCACGGCCTTGCCGGCTCCGACCGCATACGCCAGCGTGCCCGAGGTGATCTGTTCCGGGTTGAGATACGGCGTGATGTAGATGTCGGCCGCGGCGAGGAACTCCGACAGCTCCGCGAGACTGACGAAGCGGTTGTGAAAGATCACATTGCCGTCGACGCCGAGACGTTTCGCGCGATCCTCGAGCATCAGGCGATACGTCTCCCCCTGGCGCTCGACGATGTGCGGATGCGTCGCGCCGAGGACGATGTACACGACGTCGGGATACTGCGAGAGGATCGTCGGCAGCGCGTCGATCACGTGCTCGATCCCCTTGTCGGGCGAGAGCAGGCCGAAGGTGAGAATCACCGGCCGTCCTTCGACGCCGAGGCGGTTCTTGCTGCCGGCGAACGGCACGTTCGGGATGCCGTGCGGAATCACGTCGATCTTGTCGTCGGAGACGCCGTGGACTTCGCGAAGCAGCGTCGCGCCGCCGGCGGTCATGACGATGAGACGATCGGACAGCGCGGTGATCTCGTCCATCACGCGCCGCTGGTGCAGATTCGGATTGCTCAGGATCGTGTGGAGCGTCGTCACGATCGGCATGCGCAGCTGACGCAGCAGCGGGAGCAGATGGCTGCCCGCTTTCCCGCCGAATATCCCGTACTCGTGCTGGACGCTGATCACGTCGACCGCGTTGACGTTCAGAAAGTCGGCGGCGCGCGTGTACGCGCCGGCGTCGTTGTCCGTCAGCTCGAAGCGCACGCGCTCCGGATAGTCGTACTGGTTCCGGCCGTCGTTCATCGCGAGGACGAAGCAGTCGAGATCGGGGCCGGTGGACGAGATCGCGTCGCTCAGATCGGTCGTGAACGTGGCGATGCCGCACTTGCGCGGGAGGTGATTGCCGAGGAGCGCGACTCTCATACGGCGCTCGCGATCACACGGCGCGGCGGCAGCATCATGTGCCAGCGCGGCACCGCGTCATTCGGCAGCACGAACTCGAAGGTCTTGCTGTAGCAGCGCAGCCGCAGCACTTTCCCGCCGGCGACGGCGAGGCCGGTGGCGAGTCGCGTGTCGTATTCGACTTCGTCGATCCACTGCAGCTCGAGCGATGACTGCATATCGGCGTTTTCGTAGAAGAGGCTCGAGACCGTCAGCGAGAGCGCGACGTCGAGCTGGCGGAGTCCGTCGACGAATCCGGCGCGGCTGACGACGCGCGAGGTCGAGCGGCGTTTTTCCGTCAGCGTTTCGATGCGGTCCGCGCCGAAGCGGCGGTAGAGATTCCAACCGAGAAATCCGGCGGCGATCAGGGCGAAGAGCGACAGCCACAGCAGCATTCGATTTCTCCTGGAAAAAAGTGGAGGGCAGGCAATCGTGCCTGCCCTCCTCGGTTTCGTTTACGCGTTGACGACGGCGTCTTTCTTCGGCTTGGCCTCGTTGACCTTCAGGGCCTGGCCATGGACGTCGCGGCCGTCGAGACCGGTGATCGCGGCGCGCGCTTCATCGGCGTTGCTGAATTCGACGAAGCCGAAGCCCTTCGACTCGCCGCTCGAGCGCTCGGTGGCGACGTTGGCCGAGACCAGCTTGCCGTACGGAACCGCGAGATCGTTGAGCTGCGCATCGGTGACCTGTTTGGAGAGATTTCCCACGTAGAGTTTCATTGGAGCTCCTGCCGGTGAATTCCGGAGAGGCTAAGAGGGGTGAGTCCAGAGGATCTGACTTAGTTCAGACGGACTGAAGGCCAGGGAGAGTTCCCCGACGTAGGCCCACCATACGCGCTGCGATGGTGAATGTCACGGTGCAATACGCACGGGTGAAACCCGGTTCCGCCGCCTCTCTTTCGTTCACGACAATTGCTGTGCGAGATCCGAAGGTCACGACGTGAGTCGCGCGGATCTCGCATGTGAGTTGAGCGGATCACGCGGACAGTTCCGCGGATCTGCATGGTGAGCTCCGCGGATCAGCAAGTTGAGCTCCGCGGATTGGATTTCGAGTTCCGCAGATTCGATCTCGAGCTCCGTGGAACTGCATGGTGAGCTCCGCGGATCAGACGAGCAGTTCCGCGGAACTGACGCGCGACTTCCTCGGAACTGACGTGCGTGTTCCGCGCAACCCGCGTGCGAGTTCCGCGGAACACGACGCGAGCTCCGGGGATCACGCACGCCTGATTCGTTGTCACTATTTCGTAACAAAATTGACTTGACAACATGCGTTACGATGCATATTATATTTTGTCACGTATCGTCGGGTCAGTTCGCTTGTGTAATGGCGCGCCGGTGATGCGGGGAGTTGAGCCGGGCTCCTCCCACAGCCGTGAGGTAAACGGGGCGGCGGTGACGGAAGTTATGGGTTGTTCCGTGCCCTTCCGCCGTTCCCGGGAGTCGTAGCGAAGTACGAAGCTCCTCCTTCCTCGCGGACCATCGTTCGCCGCCCGAGTTCCCAGGGCCTCGGGCATCCCATTGACCGTCCACCGACTGCGCAGCGGTGGACAAAAAGGAAATCGTCCCCCGATGGGACGGAAAGGAGTTTGAGATGTCCACGGAACCCCACATCACCCCCAACCCGGAGCCGCTCACGCCCGAGGAGTTCGTGCGCGAGTTGCGTGCCCTCGCGGCGCGGATGCCGATTCCCACGCCGGCGGCCACGCCGGTCGCGAAGCGCACCCGTCTCAGCCATGTCAACTCGCTGTTCGTCGAGGTCACGGTCAGCGCGATCGGCGCTTCGGACGCCGTGCAGAAGGCGCTCGGCCGCACCGATGAAGACGTGCGACAGGAGATCGACCTGATCTCGCGCTGGTCGGCGGGAAACGAGGAGTTGCGCAGGATGCTGCTCGCGGGAATCGAGGCGAATACGATTCGCCGGCAGCGGGTCGGTCTCACGGCACTGCAGACCTACCAGATCTGCCAGCAGCTCGCGCGCGACGAAGGCAACGCCTCGCTGCGGACGCACGTCGACGCGATGAAGCGGCTGAACAAGTTCGCGCGGTCGCGCCGCAAGCCGGCGCCGCGGCCGCCCGAGCCGGAACCGGTTGCGGCGAAGACACAGTAACGCGGCAACGACACAGAAATGCTCCGGGCGCGCCGCGGCGCGCCCGGAACATTCAACAACAATGGAGCGAGTCATGGTGACAAAAGAGAGCTTCGATCCGGCGGCGGTGCTGCGGGTGGTGGATCAGATCAAGGCGAGTCTCGAGGCGGAGCTGACGCCGGAGGATCGCGCGGCGATGCGGAACGGAAGCAGCGACGATCAGCCGGCGGCGATCATCTATTCAGCGGACGAGCGCGAGCAGGCAATGAGCGACTTCGAGACCCTCGGCGCGCTGGAGGCGCTGGAGACGATGGCGAACGAGGTCCAGGCGTTCGTCGATCATCGGATGGAAGAGGCGTATCGCCAGGCGCTGGAGGTGTACTACGCCGCCGAGGAGCTGTCGCGCGATCCCGAGCATGCGGAACTGCTGCCGCACGTGGAGGCGATGCGGCGCGCGCACCAGGAGCAGTATGGCCGACCGATCCCGCGTTACTGCGAAGGCGTCGTGCGCGCCTCCACGACCGCGGCCAAATACTGACGCGCCTTCTCGGTGATCGAGGCGGCTTCGCCTCTGCGGAGGGCGGCGAGGTCGACGAGATCGGCGCCGACGCCGAGCGCGAATGCGCCGGCGGCGATGAAATCGGCGGCGGTCTTCAGCGAGACGCCGCCGGTGGGGAGGAGCTCGATCTGCGGCAGCGGCGCTTTCAGCGACTTGATGTAGGTCGCGCCGCCGGCGGCGTTCGCGGGGAAGACCTTGACCGCGCTCGCGCCGGCTCGCCAGGCGGTGAGGATCTCGGTCGGCGTCAGTGCGCCGGGGAACACAGGCACGTCGCGACGGCGACAAAGCTCGACGGTCGGGATGTCGAGCGCGGGACTGACGATGAAGCGCGCGCCGGCGTCGATGCACTGCCGCGCGGTGTCCGCGTCGAGCACCGTTCCCGCGCCGATCAGCGCATCGTCGCCGAGGCGGCGTGTGAGCTCGGCGATGATCTGAATCGCGCCGGGGACGGTGAGCGTGATCTCGAGAATCGGAATGCCGCCGGCGCGGATCGCTTCGACCGCGGCGAATGCTTCGGCTGCCGACGCGGCGCGGACGACGGGAACGAGTCCGACTTCGCGAATGCGCTCCACGACGTTCATCGTGACACCCGCGCGGTGCCGCCCTTCATCACGCGCTCGACTTCGGCGAGCGTGGCCATGCTCGTGTCGCCGGGTGTCGTCATCGCGAGCGCGCCGTGCGCGGCGCCGCATTCGACGGCCCATTGCGCACCTTTGCCGGCGAGGAATCCGTAAATGAGGCCGGAGGCGAAGGAGTCGCCGCCGCCGACGCGATCGAGGATCTCGAGATCGGCGCGCGGAGTCGCTTCGTAAAATGAGCCGTCGCTCCATGCAATCGCGCCCCAGTCATTCCGCGTCGCCGTGTGCGCGACGCGCAGCGTGGTCGCGATGACCTGCAGCGACGGGAAGTCTTCGCGAACGCGAGCGATCATCTGGCGGAACGCTTCCTTCGGCAGCGTGCCGAGGTGCTCGTCGACGCCTTCAACGTCGAAGCCGAGGGCGACGCTGAAGTCTTCTTCGTTGCCGAAGAGCACGTCGACGAGGCCGACGAGCTCGCGGTTCACGGCGCGCGCACGCTCCGCGCCGCCGATGCCTTTCCAGAGCGACGGACGGTAGTTGAGATCGTATGAGACGATCGCGCCATGCCTGCGCGCGGCTTCCATCGCCTCGCGCGCAACATCGGGTGTGGTCTCCGAGAGCGCGGCGAAAATGCCGCCGGTATGGAACCAGCGCGCGCCGGAGAGAATCGCGTCCCAGTCGACGTCGCCGCGCGTGAGCTGCGAGACGGCGGTGTGTCCGCGGTCGGAACATCCGAGGGCGGCGCGCACGCCGAAGCCGCGCTCGGTGAAGTTGAGACCATTGCGCGCGCGGCGTCCGACGCCGTCGTCGGCGACCCAGCGGACGTACGACAAATCGGTGCCGCCCTGCAGCATCAGGTCTTCGATCAGGCGGCCGACCGGATTGTCGACCAGCGCGGTCACGATCGCGGTGCGCTGGCCGAAGCAGCGCCGCAGTCCGCGCGCGACGTTGTACTCGCCGCCGCCTTCCCACGCCTGGAACGTGCGCGTCGTGGCAACGCGGCCCTCGCCGGGATCGAGGCGCAGCATCACCTCGCCGAGGGAAACGAGATCGAAGCGGCTGCCGGCGGCGGGCTTGACGTTCACTTGCGAGAGGCCTCGAGTCCCGATCCCGCCTCCGCGTATTCCGGCTGCACGTTGACGACGCCGAACTGCCGGTCCTCGGTCTCGCGGTTCGCCGCCATCATCCAGAGAAAGTTGATCGTGCCGCCGGGCGCGGAGACGTTCGGATGATAGCCCTGGGGCATGATCACGACGTCGCCTTCCTTCACCACGGCGACAAGCTCCGGATTGCGCGGGTCGTTGTAGACGAGCTGCAGTCCCCATCCCGGCTCGGGCATGTCGATGTAGAGATACGCCTCTTCCGCGAGCCGCGCGTGCTCGTGCGGCGGCCACGAGGTCCAGTTGCCCGGCTTGCTGAACGTGACGCCGGCCATGATGCGCCCGGCCTGCACGTTCTTTCCGATGAGGATGTTGAGGTTGCGCTGCGCGGATGGACCGCCGGTCTGGAAGTGGAGGGCATCATCGCGCTGGACGTCGGCGAAGCGGACGAGCTGCCGCGGGTACTGGTTTGCGACGGGTGCCGCGACTTCCGCGAAGTCGCAGCCTTCCGCGCCGGGGGTGACGGTGACCTCGGTGTCCCGAGGGATGTAGAGGGCGTCGTATCGGGACAACGTTTCACCGTCGATGACTGCACTTCCGCGCAGGCAGATGAGCGCGGTCTCGCGATCCTCGGTGGCAAACGTGAGCGGCTCGTCGTCGAGGACGATGCGTGCGAAATGCAGGTGGCGCGCGGCGGTGGTTGCGGGCGTGATGGACACGTGCCGCCCGCGGCGGCTGCCGGTGTCGCGGACGACGCACGTGCGCGCGTCGATCGGCGGGAGGTCGCTCATGGTTTTTCTCCTTTGGGCGGCGCGGCTTCGGTGATGACGCGGTCGAGCGTCAGCTCGACGTCGCCTTCGATGACGTGGCCCGCGGCGACGCCGCGAAAGGCGCTGTCGCGGATGACGACGTTGCGCACCGGCGCCTGTTCAAGGCCGCGGATGTACAGCCCATGTTTGCTTTTCTTCGAGCGCATGCGCTCGACGAGGATGTTGCGCACCTCGGGGATGTACGGGCCGGAGTCGCGCGGCTCGTAGCGAAGGTCGATCTCGATCGGCGCGAGGTTCACGGTGCCGATCTCGATGTCGCGCACGTACACGTTCTCGACGATGCCGCCGCGCAGGGTGTTGGTCTTGATGCGCAGCGCGCGCTCGAGGTCGGGGCTGTCGAGGCGGCACTTTTCGGCGAAGACGTTGCGCGCGCCGCCGGTGATCTCGCTGCCGATGGTGATGCCGCCGTGGCCGTCCTTCATCTCGCAGTTGCGGATGATCACGTTCTCGACGGGCGTGGCGAGACGGCGTCCGTCGGCGTTGCGTCCCGACTTGAGCGCGATGCAGTCGTCGCCGGTGTCGAACGAGCAGTCCTCGATCAGCACGTCGCGGCACGACTCGGGATCGCAGCCGTCGTTGTTCGGTCCGTGCGAGATCACCTGCACCCCGCGTACGGTGACGTTCGTGCAGAGCGTCGGATGCATGACCCAGAACGGCGCGTTGCGGATCGTCACGCCTTCGATGAGCACGTTCCGGCAGCGATACGGCTCGATGAACGACGGCCGCAGGAAATGTCCCGCGCCATAGATCCGCTGCGCGACCGGCACGCCATCCTCGGCCTGCTGAAAGAGACGATTGCGGTCGGCGAGCTGCGGCACCGGATCCGTCGTGTTGTTCTTCGTGACGTCGGCCCGCTTGCCGGTGGTCAGGCCTTTCCACGGCCACCAGTGCTCCTCATCCGCCTGTCCGTCGAGCGTTCCCTCTCCGGTGACGGCGACGTCTTCGCATTCGAAGGCGTAGACAAGCGGCGAGTAGTTCATCAGCTCGACGCCTTCCCATCGCGAATGCACGAGCGGGTAATCGGCGGGGTTGCGGCTGAAACGGAGCGTCGCGCCGGCGGCGAGGTGCAGCTCGACGCGGCTCTTCAGGTGAATGGCTCCGGTGAGGTGCTCCCCTTCCGGAATCACCACGCGTCCGCCGCCCGCGCGATGCGCGGCATCGATGGCCCTGCGGATCGTTCCGTATTTCGTGAGCACGAAGTCGCGGCGCGGAATGCGCGGCGGCACGATGCGCGCTAGCAGATCGGGCAGCGCGGCCCACGGATCGCTCTGCGACCATGCGGCGCGCGGGAGGAGCATCAACCCCGCACCTGCGAGAACGCCACGGAGAAGGTCTCGGCGATTCATTTGAGAGTGACGCGCAGGGGCGACTGGATCCGGCGCACCCACCGATCAATATACCTGTCGAACTCGCTGACGTTCTTCAGGTCGCCGCCGCGGTCCCAGCCGGATCCCACCCAGTACACCGCCGGCGCGCGCGCGACGAGGAGCTGGTTTCCGTCCGCCTCGACGACGTCGACGAGCGTTTTCGGATCGAGCACGACCGCGCATCCGAACTCGCCGGCGTTGTCCTTCACCGGCTCCCACGTGCGCAGTACGCCGTTCTCGCGATCGATGCGCACGTTCGCGGCGGCGACTTTTTTGATGCCGGCGGCGTAGGTGACGTCGCCGGCATTTTCATACCGGCTCTCGAAGCGATTGAAGTGCTGGCCGGCGTCGAGCGTGATGCGCTTCGTCTCTTTGAAGTCGGGGTAGTACAGCTCGAAGACGAGGCGAATCGGACCGTTCGCGAGCACGCGTGACTCGCGGAAGTTCTTCGACACGACGAGCTTTCCGTCGCGCCACAACCCGTTGCCGCCGCAGCCGCGGCTTTTTCCGGCGGAGTAGAAGTCGGCGCCTTCGCCGGTGTCGCGGTGATAGTCGTCGACCATGTACCAGTCGTTGACGACGAGACGGTGCGTGCGCTTGAGCCAGACGTCGACCGTGCTCGAGGTCAGCGGCTCCTTCTGCCACGTCTCGAGCGCGGCGCCGTACATGCGATGCGCGACGCGGTCGTTCTCCCACGCAAAGTCGTCGAAGCGCTCGCGGTTGAAGCGGCCGTAGACGCGGAAGTCGTCGCGCTTGTACGCGCGCTTTTCACCGGCGCGCAGTTCGAACGAACGTTCGCCGCGCGCCGGCACATCGGTCTGGAAAATGAGGCTCTCGAACGCGCCGTCGGCGTCGAGATCGAGCGCCTGCGCGAGCACCTCACGCGTCGTGCCGCGCTCGTACACGTGCACGCGCGTGAGGTCGCCGCCGAGCGGCGCGAGCGCCGATGCGGACAGCTCGATCGTCTCCGCCGGCCTCGCGAACGGGAGGTCGTTCTGAACGGTAACGATCAGCAGGAGAAGACTCAGCACCCCCGTCAGAACGTCAGCTTCGCGCCGAGCTGCACGTCGCGCGGATTGTTGCGGTCCTGATTGATGAAGCCGAAGGCCGAGCTGGTCGGATTCACGTTCGGGTTCCAGAGGACCGTGTAGTTGAGCGCGTTGATGACTTCGACGCGGATCTGCAGAGCGATGTCCGAAGTCAGGCCAAAGGTCTTGTAGATGCCGAGGTCCAGCAGGTGCAGGTTGTCGGTACGGACGTTCGGCAGCGTCGACGGGAAACGGCGAATGGTGTTGCCCATGCTGATGCGCTGATCGCTGCGCCGGTTCGCCGCGGTCGGATCGATGTAGAAGCCGGAGAGATCCCACGCCGGGCAGTCGAGGCCGGCCTTGCCGCCGCCGGGGCAATGGCCGCCGATGTTGGATTCGAGATCGCGCGGATCGCGCGCCGGATCGTAGTAAAGGTTCGTGCTCCACAGCAGCGGGAAGCCGTCCTGATACTGATAGGTCGCGCTGACTGTCCAGCCGCCGAGGAAGGCATCCGCGATCGCGTTCCAGTTCTGGCCGAAACGCTCGCCGCGGCCGAACGGCAGATGAATCGTCGCGCCGAGCGTGGCGCGGTTCGGGCGATCGTTGGGCGAAATCCGGCTCTCGAGCACCGGCTCGGACGGGTTGAGGAAGTTCAGCTTGTCGGTCGTGCGCGAGCGTGTGTACGTCGCGATGACGGAGTTGCCGCTGCTGAAGCGCTTGTCGATGCGGATCGATCCCGCCTGATAGTGATCGGAGCCGACGTACTCCTCCAGCACGATGCTGGTGAACTGCGGGAAGGGACGGAGGAGCTGGCTGCGCGTGGTGGTGGCGCCGTTGATGCCGCTGCCCGGAATCAGACCCTGGAAGGGATTCGGCACCGAGGCGCCGAGGAAGGTTTCGACCGCCGTATCGCGCTGCGTGGCCGTGGAGAGGAACTGAGTCGGAATGCCGTTGATCTCGCGCTGCACCGGAAGGTCGCGGCCGCGCGAGTCGACGTAGAACGCTTCCACCGACCAGCCGGCGCCGAAGTCGCGCTGTCCGCCGAGCTGCCAGCGGGTGTAGTACGGCGACTCGCGATGCGACGGGACGATGGTGCCGAGGGGACCGCCGAGTCCCGTGGCCGCGCCGAGCGACGAGCCCGTCGGCGGCTGCAGCGTGCTCAGGTTCGGATTCGAGAGATCGCCGAGGAACGTGCGGCCGTTGTCGAGCGTGGTGATGATGCCCGTCGGCTGGGAGAAGCCGGTCTGGTTGCCGGCGTCGAAGTAGTAGTCGAAGCTGAAGAGACCGATGCCGCCGCGAATGACCGTGCGGTCGTTGAGGAGATACGAGAACGCGACGCGCGGCAGGATCTTGTGAATGTCGTTGTAGACCGGTCCATCCGCAAATTCGAGTCCGCCGTTGACCGCAAACGCGTTCGCCGGGATCTCCGCGATCGGATTCGCCTGGTACTTCGCAATCGCCGCGGCGGCGATGGGACTGACGATGCTCCGATTGAATCCGGCGATGTTGCGATCCTCCGCCTCACTCATCGCCTCGTCGTATTCGAAGCGAACGCCGACGTTCAGCGTCAGCCTGTTGTTGAGAGACCAGTCGTCCTGAGCGAACAGCGATTGCGTCACCTGACGGTAGTCGGCGTCCGCGGCGATCTCGAACTGGCTCGGCAGCGTCCCGGACGGCGACACGGTCGCGACGGTGTTGGTGCCGGTGGTCGGGATTCCGAGGAGGAACTGCGCCCACGACTGCGGGATCACGTTCAGCGCGCCGGAGTTGTTCGCGCGCGTGTAGGCGCCGTTGAAGTGATAGCGCCCCGCGCCGTATGGCGCATTGGTGATGTTCCAGCGCTGATGGCGCAGGTCATAGCCGGCGCGGAACGAATGCTCGCCCATGAGCCAGCTCGCGGTCGGCGTGAACGAGATGTTCGTGAAGGGGCGATTGAAGCCTTCCCCGAAGTCGGCGCGCTGCGAGCCGAGAGACGCGAGCAGCGAGTTCGAATTCGTCGAGCTGAAGCCGCCGAAGGTGACGAACGGAAGGTATTTGTATCCGTTCATCAGCTGCACGACGGCCGGTGAAAACCCGAGCGCCGCGGGATCGATCTCGGCGGCCGGCTCGCGCCATTCGCCGAACTGCGACCACCCGCCGATGACGTCGAGGGCAAGCGACTCGTGCAGCAGCGTCGTGTAGCCGAGCGTCGCGCCGGTGTTGCTGCGATAGTCGAATCCCCTGGTCACCAGCAGGCCGCCGATCTCGCCCTCACCCGTGGCGTTCTCCGCGCCTTTGGCCCAGTTGTAGCGGTCTTCCTGGCGTTTGTTGTAGTAGCCGTTGAAGAACAGCTTGTTCGAGCCGTTGAAGTTGTGATCGCCGCGAATGAGGTACGCGTTGTAGTCGTACGGGCGCAGCATGTTGGTGAAGTAGTTGTCTTCCAGGCCGGGCTGGTTCGGCAGCGGGTACAGGTTCGCGTACGCCCGCGCGATCGGATTGATGCGATTGCCCGGAATGAGGTTGCCGGCGAAGGCCGTCCGGGCGAGGTTGGTGCCGGTGGCGGTGAGCGGATCGTAGATGGTGTTTGCCGCGCCGGTCCACTCCGAGAGGTCGCCGTTGCGCATCTTCACCGTCGGAACCGTATACGACGACGGCTCGGGCTGGATGTCCTTGAGGCGCTCGAACGACACCATGAAAAACGTCCGGTCGCGAATGATCGGACCGGAGAACGTGCCCATGTAGCGGTTGTACTCGCGCGTCGGTTTTTCGGCGCCGGCGCGTTTGCTCAGCAGCGGCGTGGCCGAGCGCGAGTCGGAACGATTGAAGTACGACATCGTTCCCTTCCAGTCGTTCGTGCCGCTCTTGAGCGCGAGGTTGACGGTCGCGCCGGCGGTGTGACCCGACTGCGCGTCGAAGGCGTTGGTCTGCACGCGGAACTGCGAGATCGCATCCGACGGCGGCGAGAAGCCGACCACGCCGCTGTTGTTGCCGGCGTTGAAATTGTTCGGCGACACGCGATTCGGCGCACCATCGAGCGTGAACTCGTTCCCGCCCATCGCGCCGTTCGCGACGATGCCGGCGAGGTTGCCGTTGTCCATCGGCCGCGAGAAATGCAGATCCGACGAGTCCATCACGCCGGGCGCGAGACGCGTCAGCATGTACGCGGTGCCGTCGCCGAGGGGCAGCTGCTGGATCTGATTGCTGTCGATGACCGCCCCGGTGATGCCGCTGGTCGTATCGATGATCGGCGCGCTCGCCGTCACCGTCACCACCTCGGAAACCGCGCCCGCGTCCATCTTGAAATCGATCGCCGCCGTCGAGCCGACGCGCACGTCGATCCCTTTTCGGACGACGGTCTGCAGACCCTCGAGCTGCGCCTGCACGTTGTAGGTGCCGGCGGCGAGATAGCGGATCTGATATGCGCCGCGCCCGTCCGTCACGGTCGTTGCCGCGACGTTCGTCTCCGTGTTCGTGACCGTGATGGTCACGCCCGGAAGCACGCCGCCCGAGGAGTCGGTCACGGTCCCGCTGACGGCGCCGCGAAAATCCTGGGCGGCCGCGGGAAAGAGGATGAGGGACAAGACCAGGGCGCTGAGCACAGCGCGCAGCAGACCGTATCGTTGCTTCATGGCATCTCCTCCGGCACGAATCGGTAGGGGCAAGTTGGCAATCGGGTGCGCGACTGTGTTATATGACCACTGACGTCTACGAGTCAAGTGTTGTATGACCATTTTGCCAACATTTCTTCGCTCTTTGTCAGCCTTTTCCCTCTTTTGCTCTGTAGCGCTGGCCTGCGTCAGCGCCAAAATGGTCAGACCAATCGACGCTTTCGGAGTCGATGGACGCGTCCTTCGCGTAACGACGCTGGCGGCGGGAGGACCGGGGTCGCTCGCTGAAGCGCTGGCGAGCGCGGAACCGCGGGTCGTGGTGTTCGAGGTCGGCGGTGTGATCGATCTCGCGGGCCGTACGCTGGTCGTGCGCAGTCCGCATCTCACGATTGCCGGACAGACCGCGCCCGATCCCGGAATCACATTGATTCGCGGCGGCTTGATCGTCGAAACGCATCATGTGGTGATCCAGCATCTCGCCGTCCGTCCTGGCGACGATGGGCCGGCGGGGAAAGAATGGACGCCGGACGCCCTCGGCGCGCGAGGCGCCAATGCCCATGACATCGTGTTCGAGCACTGCTCGGCGACCTGGGCGGTCGACGAGAATCTCTCCATCTCCGGACCCGCGGACGCGGAGGGGCTCGATGCGACCGCGCACGACGTCACGCTGCGTCATTGTCTGATCGCGGAGGCGCTGTCGCATGCGACGCATCCGAAGGGCGAGCATTCGAAGGGCACGCTCGTACACGACGGCGTGCGCAACGTTCGGATCCTCGGCTGCGTGTACGCGCACAACCACGAGCGCAATCCGCGAGTGAAGGGCGGCGCGTCCGCGATCGTGTCCGATTCGGTGATGTACAACTGGGGCTCGGCGTGCGTCGGCATCGGCTCACGCGGCAATCGCCGCACGCTCGCGCCGGCGGAGGTCGTGCTCGAGCGCAACCTCGCCATCGCGGGACCGGACACGCGCGGAAAGGTGTTCGTGAAGGATGTGGATCCGGGCGGACGCGCGGTGTTGCGGGATAACGTCGTCGTGATCGGGACGGCGGGCATCCTGCCCGCCACAGGGGCGGACGGGACGTCCGCCCTCCGGTCGGCAGGCTCGCGGCCGGCGCGGCGCGATCCGATCGACGCGCGCATCATTCAATCGATCATCCGCGGCGACGGGCGGATCATCGACAGTCAGAAAGAGGTCGGTGGATATCCGGTGCGCGCGGCGACGTCGCGGGCGGTGGTGGTGCCGGCGGATCGGCGCGCGTGGCTGGATGCGCTGTCGCGGGAGCTGGCGGTGGATCGCGCGCTCAACGTGGCGCCGCTGTGGGAGCGTTTGCAAGCCGCTCCATCTCCAGGCTCGCGAAAATGAACGGTCCCACCGCCTTGGGATCGTTGCTGCGGATCTTCTCGGTCACGTAGTAGTCGTACGTGCCGGAGCGATAGCGCTCCCCTTTTTCCGGATCGCCGCCGAGGCCTGCGACTTCGCAGACGTGGTGAATGTTCACGACGCCGTCGCCGTCGACTTCGATGAACTGCTTCAACACGCCCGCGTACGCGCGGCGGCCGATGTCGCGATACTTCGCGTCGATGTATCCGTGGCGCGCGGCTTTGAGCAGCGCGAACGTGAACATCGTCGACACCGAGGCCTCGAGATAGTTTCGATCGCGGCCGCCCTGATCGACCACCTGCCACCAGACGCCGCTCTTCGGATCCTGCACCTTCACGATCGCTTCGGCGAGCCGCTGCAGGATCGCGATCAGCTCGCGGCGGCGCGGATGCTCGAGCGGAACGAAGTCGAGCGTCTCGACGAGCGCCATCGCGTACCACCCCATCGCGCGCCCCCAGAACGCCGGCGAGCGGCCGCTCTTCGGATCGGCCCACTTCTGCTCGCGGCTCTCATCCCAGCCGTGGTACAGCAGGCCGGACTTCTCGTCGCGCGCGTGCGTCTCCATCAACACGAACTGTTTGATGACGTCGTCGAACAGCGCGGGCTCGTTGAACGTCTTCGCGTACTGCGCGAGAAACGGCGCGCCCATGTACAACCCGTCGAGCCACATCTGATGCGGGTACCGCTTCTTGTGCCAGAACCCGCCCTCCGACGTGCGCGGATGCTCGCGCATCTGCTGCCGCAGCAGCTCGATCGCCTTCCGGTATTTCTCGTCCTTCGTTTTCTCGTACAGCAGGAAGAGCGGCTTGCCGGGGTTGATGCGATCGATGTTGTAGTCGTCCTTCACGTACGTGCGGATGCTGCCGTCCGCGTTGACGAAGCCGTCGTAATACGCGGTCGCGTACTTCCAGTAGCGCTCATCGCCCGTGCGCTGCGCGACGTCGAACATCGCCTTGAGCACGAGACCCGCGGTGTACTCCCAGCGCGGAGCGTCGCGCGCGTCGAGCCACAGCGGATCGGGCGTGCGCTTCATGACCGCGTCGGCCATGCGCGCGGACCACGGCGCCGCGGGCTTCGCGACCTTCGCGGGACGCACGTGCGCCGCGAGCTCCGGAACCACGCGCCGCACTTCATCGGCGACGACGGCCCCGAACAGCGCGCTGCCTTCGTCATTCAAATGCGTTTTGTCGGGACCGAGGGAAACGGTGATCGCCGGCTCGAGCCCGGCGAGCAGCGCGAGACTCGTCGCATGCAGATCGATCAGCGGCGCGTTCTTCTCCGCCGCGACTTCGCGCGTTGCGGCGGCGTAGTTGCCGAGATGAGGATCGTCGTAGCGTCGCGCGAGCGAGGTGACGAGGATCGGCGTCGCGCCGATCGCGCGCGCCTCGTCGACATAACGCGCCATGTTCGCGCGGAACGCCGGCAGGTCGGTCTCGCGATCGAGGCCTTTGCCTGGCTCGTCGTTGTGGCCAAACTGCAGGAGGATGTGCGTCGGCCTGCGCCGCAGCACGTCGTCCCAGTGCCCTTCGTTCCGATAGCTCTTCGAGCTGCGCCCGCCACGCGCGAGGTTGAGCAGCGCCGCGCTCTCCGCGACATGCGCGCGGAAACCGCGGCCCCAACCCGATTTGTCGGTCACTGTCGAGTCGCCGGCGAGCGCGATGCGCGTCGTGCGCGTATCGGCGCGGAACGACCACGACGGACCGTCATCGACGCGCCACGTGTAGGTTTTTCCCGGCTCGAGAGGGCCGGTTTCAAACGGCGGTGTCAGAACACGGGATCTTTCGCCGTCTTCGCGGCTCAGGATGACACGGGGTGCGGCTCGCGCGTTGCGGGACGGGGTCCAGCGCAGCGTCACGCCGGCGGAATCGGCCCACTGCCAGCCGTTCTCCGGCTGCGGGATCGCGGCGAAGGGCAGCACGGACGGCAGCGACGCGGGATCCCATCGGCCGCCGAAGGTCCACCCGGCGGTGATCTCTTCGTCGCGCGGAGAGCCATCCGCGGTCTGCAGGTTGTTCGCGAACGGCTGCGCGCCGGAGTAGTAATAGCGCTCGCCCCACTGCCGCGGATCGGGCGCGTTCGCCGCGTAGATCGCACGAGGGGCCATGTTCGGCGAAAACGCGACGTCGATCAGATAGAACTGCGCGTCGCGATGATTGCGGCCGAGGGCGAAGTCGGGAATGCCGTCGAACCGCGAATGGCGAACCACGAGCTTCTGCCCGCGCTCCGCGCTTCCGTCGTGCCAGATGCTCGCGGTCGCGCTGTGGCTGAAGAAGCGGCTGTTCGTGATGTACGACCAGCCGCGCGGACAGACGAAGTCGACGTGCCCTTCGAAATACGAGTCCGTCGCGTACGACAGACCCGACTCGCTGTTCCAAAGGCTGAGCGTGTCGCCGCCGTCCGCGATCACGTTCGCGTGCAGGACGGCGATGCGGTTCGACTTGCCCATCGAGCGGATCGCGAACTGATGATCGTGATCGCCGTACCTGCGGCCATAGTCGTTCAGCACCGTGAGATTGGCGATGACGATGTCGGTCGCGCCGTCGGCGATGTTGATCACGGCGGCGCCCCAGTCGTCGGGATGCGCGGCGCGCCAGTTGCGGCGCAGCTCCGCGAACTCGATCCGCGTCCGCTCGCGGTCCTCGCCGACGAGCGAGACCCAGCTCTTCGCGATGCGCAGCTTCTCGCGGTAGGTGCCGGCGCGGATGAGGATGGTGCGATTGTCCTCGTTGTCATCGGGAATCGCGTCGATCGCTTCCTGGATGGTGCGGAAGTCGCCGCTCCCGTCCTGCGCGACGATGAGACTCGCGTTCTCCGCCGGCTCGAACGGCTCGACGCGGAACCAGTCGAAGTCCGCGCGGCCGAAGAGCCCGACCTTCGCGCCGATCCAGCGTCCCGGCCGCGCGACGAATGCGGTGCCGATCGACGTGCCGTCATAGCTGAACCGGGCGACGGCTTCGGGTGTCACCGCCACACGCAGCTCGATCGCGCCCGTGCCGATCGGCACCGCCGCGAGCTCGGTCTCCGCGCCGCCTTTGTCCGCATCGCGCGCGGTGATGCGTTTCACGGCGAGGCCGTCGTTCGTGCGCTCGATCGTCAGCGCCGCGTAGTCCGCGCCCATGACGACGAGGCCCGCGCGCTCGCCCACTTTCAGCACGGCAGGATCGACGCGCGTCGTCGCCGTGAACGCCGGCGCGGAAAACTTTTGCAGCAATAGGTTCGTGGCGTTCCAGAGGTTCGGCGCGGTGTTGCTCAGGCGCAGCTTGCCGTTGCGCAGTGTGAACCAGTCTTTCGAAGGGTTGCCGAGCCATTGCCATTCGAGGGAGAGAGAGCGTGCGTTGAACTCGTCATGGAGGGCGGGCATCCTGCCCGCCAGGCGGGCGGGACGCCCGCCCTCCATCTCCGGCCAGTCGTTCACCCAGCGCAGCGCCTGGCGGTGCACGATCCGTCCGTAGGCGCCGCGATCCTGAAAGTGCACGAACCAGTCATCCACCCATGCGCCCTGATGGAACCCGTGCTCGAGCACGACCTTGTCTTCGTACGGACCGAAGACATTCTTCGAACGGAGCACGGTCTGCCATCCGCGCTTCACACCGCCGGCGGGCGCGAAGATGTAATACCAGCCGTTGCGCTTGTAGAACTTCGGCCCCTCGATCGTCGGATGGCGCTCGCGGCCATCGAACACGATCGTCCCTTCATCGACGACGCGCAGTCCGTCGGCGCTCATGCGATTCACGGTCAGCACGCCGTTGAACCCCGCGCGGCTCTTCGCCCACGCGTGCACGAGGTACATCGATCCGTCGTCGTCCCACAGCGGACACGGATCGATCCACCCCTTCGCCGCCTTCACCAGCGTCAGCGGCTCCCACGGACCTCGCGCGTCGCGCGCGCGCGTTCGATAGATCCCTCGATCTGGATCGCCGACGTAGATCCAGAACCAGCCGTCGTGATGGCGCAGGCTCGGCGCCCACATCCCGTTCCCATGCTGCGGCACGTCGAAGTCGGGCGACGGCAGGCGCGCGGCCGCATGGCCGACGATCGTCCAGCTCACCAGATCGCGCGAGTGGAGGATCGGCAGGCCGGGAACATTCTGGAAGCTCGACGCGACGAGGTAATAGTCCTCGCCGACGCGGATGACGTCGGGATCCGAGTAGTCGGCAAAAAGGACGATCTCGGCCGCTGCCGTGAGCGACAGCAGAAAATAGGTAAGACCAATCACCAGCCTGCGAGTCATGAGCGTCGACTTGTGCCGTGAATCTTAGCGGCGAAACGCGAAATTGGTCAATCCAGTGTTGACAATCGCCGAGAGGTGTAGAGAATTGGTCAAGCCATTCGGGAGGCGGCTCCATCATGAGTGACGTCCGGAAAATAGCCGTTTCGCCGGCGCTGGAGGAACAGTCCGCGGATCAGGTCGTGCGCCATATCGCACTGCTGATCGAGCGCGGCCAGTTGCGGCCCGGCGACCGCCTCGTGCCGGAGCGCGAGCTCGCCCAGGAACTCGGCGTCAGCCGTCCGACGGTCCGCGCGGGCCTGCACGCGCTCGCGGCGATGGGCGTCACCGAGTCGCGCCAGGGCGCCGGCACGTTCATCACCGGCGGTCCTCCCCGGCTCGGCGCGGGTCCGCTCAGTTTCCTCGCCGCGCTGCATGGGTTCACGCGCGATCAGATCTTCGAGGCGCGCAAGGTCCTCGAGGTCGGCGCCGCCGGTCTCGCGGCGGAGCGCGGACTCGCCGATCGCCTCGCGCCGATGGCCGAGGAAGTGACGGGGATGTTCGCGACCATGACGGACCCGCAGACGTTTCTCGTGCACGACGTACGTTTCCACCGCGCGATCGCGGGCGCAGCGGACAACCCGGTGCTGCTCGCGCTCGTCGAGATGGTGTCGTCGCTCGTATACGAACAGCGCCGCCTGACCGTCGAGCACGCGGTCGACCTGAAGGAATCGGCGGAAATGCATCGCCGCATCTATCAGGCCATCCGCGACCGCGATCCGCAGCGAGCCCGCGACGAGATGTCGAAGCATCTCGAGCTCGCGCGCGCCGCGCAGGCTTCGGAAGAGCTCGAGCTCCCTGCCGGCGTGCTGCCTTCGAAAGTGGTGGGCGCATCTTGAGCGCGTGCGCGCTCGACGCACTCTCACTAAAAGAGCGCGTGGCCGTCGTCACCGGCGGAACGTCCGGCATCGGCCTCGCGCTGGTGCGCGGCCTCGCCGACGCCGGCGCGGACGTGGTCCCGATCTCGCGCAAACAGGAACAGGTCGACGCGGCGGCGAAGGAAGTCGAGCAGCGCGGACGCCGCACCGTGCGCGTGACCGCCGACGTCAGCGACCGCGCGTCGCTCGACGCGGCGCTGGCGAAAACGCTCGAAGCACTCGGACGCGTCGACATCCTCGTCAACTGCGCCGGCATCACGAAGCGCACGCCGACGCTCGACCTGACGGACGAGGAATGGGGCGCGATCCTGGAGACGAACCTCACCGGAACGCTCCGCGCGTGTCAGGTCTTCGGACGGCACATGCTCGAGCGCGGGCAGGGCCGCATCATCAACATCGCGTCGCTGGCGTCGTTCGTCGGCCTGCTCGAAGTCGCGGCGTACACCGCGAGCAAAGCCGGCGTCGCGGGACTCACGCGCGCACTCGCTGTCGAATGGGGCGCGCGCGGCGTGAACGTGAACGCGATCGCGCCGGGCGTGTTTCGCACGGCGCTCAACTCCGCGCTACTCGACGGCACGGAGCGCGGGAAGGAGTTCCTGCTCCGCACGCCGGTGCGCCGCTTCGGCCGCGTCGAGGAGCTGGCCGGCGCGTGCGTGTTCCTCGCCTCCGACGCATCGAGCTTCGTCAACGGCGAGATCCTGACGGTCGACGGCGGCTTTCTCGCGAGCGGCGTGAATCAGTAGAGGAGGACCTTTGAAGATCACCGATGTGCAGGTTCGGGACATCCGCTTCCCAACGTCGCTCGAAGGGGACGGCTCGGACGCCCTGAACCTCGGCGACTACTCCGCGACCTACGTCACCCTCGTCACCGACGGCGGCCTGACCGGCGACGGCTTGACCTTCACCAACGGCCGCGGCAACGAGATCGTCGTCAGCGCGGTCCACGCGCTCAAGCATCACGTGATCGGGCGGCGGCTGTCGGAGATCATCGGTAACTTCCGCGGCTTCTACCGCGACCTCACCGTCGACGCGCAGTTGCGCTGGCTCGGCCCCGAGAAGGGCATCCTGCACATGGCCACCGGCGCGCTGATCAACGCGGTGTGGGACTTGTGGGCGAAACGCGAGGGCAAGCCGATGTGGAAGCACCTCGCCGACCTCACTCCGGAGCAGCTCGTCGGCGCGATCGACTTCACCTACATCACCGACGTGCTCACGCCCGACGAAGCGCTGGCGATTCTCCACGCACGTCAGGAAGGGCGCGACGCGCGCGAGGCGGAAATGCTGCGCGACGGATTTCCCGCCTACACCACCTCCACCGGATGGCTCGGCTATCCGGACGAGAAAGTGCGGCGGCTTTGCCGCCAGGCGATGTCGGACGGCTGGACGGCGTTCAAGATGAAGGTCGGCGCGAACCTCGAGGACAACCTGCGCCGCGCGGCGCTGATGCGCGAGGAGATCGGCAGCGAGCGCCTGCTGATGATGGATGCGAATCAGGTCTGGGACGTCGGCGAGGCGATCCGGCAGATGAAGGAGCTGGCGCGGTTCGATCCCTGGTGGATCGAAGAGCCGACCAGCCCGGACGATGTCCTGGGCCACGCCGCGATCCAGCGCGCGATCGATCCGATCCGCGTCGCGACCGGCGAAGTCGTGCAGAACCGCGTGATCTTCAAACAGCTCCTGCAGGCGAAGGCGATCCGCTTCCTGCAGGTCGACAGTTGCCGCATGGGCGGCGTGAACGAAGTGCTGGCCGTGCTGTTGATGGCGGCGAAGTTCGGCGTGCCGGTGTGCCCGCACGCGGGCGGCGTCGGTCTGTGTGAATACGTGCAGCACATTTCGATCTTCGACTACATCGCCGTGAGCGGGAGTCTCGAGGACCGGGTGTGCGAGTACGTCGATCACCTGCACGAGCACTTCGTCGATCCCTGCATCGTCCGGAACGCGCGGTACGTCGCGCCGTCGCGGCCGGGCTACAGCATCACCATCCAGCCGGCGTCGCTCGATGCCTACGAGTTCCCCGCGGGACGCGTGTGGCAGAAGCTGAGAGGAGTTGCCTGATGGTCGCCGCAACCGCTGATGAAGCCGTCGTTCCCGAGAAGCGCGGCCATGTCCGCTGGATCGTCTGCGGCCTGCTCTTCCTGGCCACGACGATCAACTACATCGATCGCCAGATCCTCGGCATCCTCGCGCCGACGCTGCAGCGCGAGATCGGCTGGAACGAGATCCAGTACGCGAACATCGTCACGGCGTTCTACGCCGCGTACGCGCTCGGGCTGCTCTTCGTCGGCCGCGTGCTCGATCGCATCGGAACGAAGGTCGGCTACACCGTCTCGGTGATCTGGTGGAGTCTCGCCGCGATCGCGACGGCTCTCGCGCGAACGCCGTTCGGGTTCGGCGTCGCGCGCTTCGCCCTCGGCATCGGCGAAGCCGGCAACTTCCCGGCCGCGATCAAGACCGTCGCCGAATGGTTCCCGAAGCGCGAGCGCGCCTTCGCCACCGGCATCTTCAACAGCGGGAGCAATCTCGGCGCGATCATCGCGCCCGCGATCGTGCCCTGGCTCGCGATCAACTGGGGATGGCAGTGGGCGTTCGTCATCACCGGCGCGATCGGATTCTTCTGGGTGATCCTCTGGGTCACGCTGTACCGCCCCGTCGAAAATCATCCGCGGCTGACGGCGGCGGAGCTCGCGTGGATCCGCAGCGATCCCGCCGAGCCGATGACGCCCATCAGCTGGCTCCGTCTCGCGCGACTGCGGCAGACGTGGGCGTTCTCGATCGGCAAGTTCCTCACCGATCCGATCTGGTGGTTCTATCTCTTCTGGATTCCGAAGTTCCTGAACGAAAAGCACGGGCTCACGCTCGGACAGCTTGGCGCGCCGCTCATCACCATCTACATCGTCGCCGACTTCGGCAGCATCGGCGGCGGCTGGCTGTCCTCCGCGCTGATCAAACGCGGCTGGAGCGTCAACGCCGCGCGCAAGACGACGATGCTGATCTGCGCGGTATGCGTCGTGCCGATCATCTTCGCGTCGCAGGTGAAGAACGTCTGGTCCGCGGTCGCGCTGATCAGCCTCGCCGCCGCCGCGCATCAGGGCTGGAGCGCGAACATCTTCACCACCGTCTCGGACATGTTCCCGCGCCGCGCCGTCGGGTCGGTCGTCGGAATGGGAGGGATGTTCGGCGCCATCGGCGGAATGCTCATCGCCACGGCGACGGGGCTGCTGCTCCAGTTCACCGGCAGCTATCACTCCGTCTTCATCCTCGCCGGCTCGGCGTACCTCGTGGCACTTGCGATCATCCACCTGCTCGCGCCGCGCCTCGAACAAGCTGACGTATGACGTTCATTCACGACGACTTCCTGCTCGAGACCGACGTCGCGCGCGATCTCTATCACCGCTTCGCCGCCGATCTTCCGATCATCGACTACCACTGCCATCTCCCGGTGCAGCAGATCGCGTCCGATCATCGGTTCCGCTCGATGACCGAAATCTGGCTCGACGGTGATCACTACAAGTGGCGCGCGATGCGCGCGAACGGAATCGCGGAGCGTTTCTGCACCGGCGACGCATCCGACCGGGAGAAGTTCGACGCGTGGGCGCGCACGGTGCCGGCCACGCTGCGCAATCCGCTGTATCACTGGACGCATCTCGAGCTGAAGAAGCCGTTCGGCGTGACGGAGCTGTTGTCGGAGCAAACGGCCGGCACGATTTACGATCGCTGCAACGAGCAGTTGCGCGAGCTGTCGACGCAGGAGCTGCTGCGGCAATTCAACGTCGCGGTGGTCTGCACGACCGACGATCCCGCCGACTCGCTCGATCATCATCGCGCGCTCGCGCAACGCACGGATCCCGGCACGCGTGTGGTGCCGACGTGGCGCCCCGACGCGGCGCTGGCGATCGAGGACCCCGGCGCGTTCAACGTCTGGCTCGACCGGCTCGAAGCAGCGTCCGGCGTCGCGATCGCGCATTTCCAGCAACTGCTCGACGCGCTCGACCGGCGTCACGCGGAGTTTCACGACGCGGGATGCCGCGCGTCGGATCACGGGCTCGAGCAGATGTACGCCGATCCTTCGAGCGATGCCGAGGTCGCGGGCACGTTCGCGAAACTCCGCGCGGGCAAGTCCGTCAGCCGCGAAGAAGCGCGCGGGTACAAGTCGGCACTGCTGCACCTGTTCGCGCTGATGGATCACGGACGCGGATGGGTCCAGCAGTATCACCTCGGCGCGCTGCGCAACACGAACTCGCGCATGCGGCGCATGCTCGGCGCCGACTCCGGCCTCGACTCGATCGGCGACTTCGACCAGGCTCGCCCGCTGGCGCGCTTCCTCGACCGCCTCGACGCGACCAGCCATCTCGCGAAGACGATCCTCTACAACCTCAACCCGCGGGACAACGAATTGTTCGCCACGATGATCGGCAACTTTCAGGACGGATCCGTCCCGGGGAAGATGCAGTACGGCTCGGCGTGGTGGTTCCTCGATCAGAAGGAGGGGATGGAGGCGCAGCTCCGCGCGCTGTCGAACATGGGCCTCTTCTCGCGATTCGTCGGGATGGTGACGGACTCGCGCAGCTTCCTCTCGTACTCGCGCCACGAGTATTTCCGCCGCGTGGTCTGCAATCTCCTCGGCAATGACGTGCGCGACGGGCTGTTGCCCGACGATCGCGAGCTGCTGGGCTGCCTCGCGCAGGACGTGTCGTTCTTCAACGCGCGCGAGTACCTCGGGCTCGAGCTCGGCCGCCTCGGCCACGACATTCGCCGCGCCGCATGATCCTCGATCTCTTTCGCCTCGACGGCCGGACCGCGATCGTGACCGGTGCGTCGCGCGGACTCGGCGCGGCGATGGCGGACGCGCTCGAGGAAGCAGGCGCCCGAGTCGTTCGCACGTCCTCCGCCTCGGACAACCTCGCCGACCGCGCGGCCGTGGCGTCGCTGCTCGACCGCGCGGGCGACGCCGACATCCTCGTCAACAACGCCGGCATCATCCGCCGCGCCGACCTCCTCGACTACAGCGACGCCGACTGGGACGAGGTCATCGAAGTGAATCTGCGATCCGTCTTCGCGCTCTCGCGCGCCTTTGCGCGGCGGCTCGTGGAGCGCAAACGCGGCGGGCGCATCATCAACATCGCGTCGATGCTGTCGTTCCAGGGCGGCATCCGCGTCGTCGCCTATACCGCGGCCAAGAGCGGGATCCTCGGCCTCACGCGCGCGCTCGCGAACGAGCTCGCGCCGCACGGCATCAACGTCAACGCGATCGCGCCCGGCTACATGGCGACCGACAACACGCAGGCGCTGCGCGACGATCCCTCGCGCAGCCGCGACATCCTCGCCCGCATCCCCGCCAGCCGCTGGGGCACGCCCGACGATCTGAAGGGAGCCGTCGTCTTCCTCGCCTCCCCCGCGTCGTCCTACGTCCACGCGACCACGCTCACCGTCGACGGCGGCTGGCTCGCGCGATAGTTGTCGCGCGATTCATGTGCCCGTCTATGGGACGCAACCCACGAACGATGGGGTTGATCCCACGAACGATGGGATAAGAGCCATGCGCGATGGGTTCAAAGCCATGATCGATGGCTTGAGAGCCATGATCGATGGGATCAATGCCACGCGCGATGGCTTGAAAGCCATGTTCGATGGGACCAATGCCACGCGCGATGGGTTCAAAGCCATGATCGATTGGATTCACACGCATGCCCCTTGCACCGAACGGTGCGCATGAACGAGCCCGAAGTCGTCGTCGTCACCGGCGCGTCCGCCGGCGTGGGCCGCGCGCTGGCGCGCGAGTTCGGCAAACGGCGAGCGCGCGTCGGACTGCTCGCGCGCGGCGTCGACGGACTCGAAGCCGCGAAGCGCGAGATCGAAGCGCTCGGCGGTAAGGCGCTCGTGATTCCGACCGATGTCGCCGATGCCGCGCAGATCGAGCGCGCGGCCGATGCCGTGGAAGCGGCGTTCGGACCGATCGACATCTGGATCAACAACGCGATGGCGTCGGTGTTCGCGCCGATTCTCGAAGTCACGCCCGACGAGCTGCGCCGCGTGACGGAAGTGACGTACCTCGGCGTGGCATACGGCACGATGACGGCGCTGCGGCGCATGATGCCGCGCAATCGCGGCACGATCGTGCAGGTCGGCTCCGCGCTCGCGTATCGCGGCATTCCGCTGCAGGCTCCGTACTGCGCGGCGAAGCATGCGATCGAGGGGTTCAACGATTCCGTGCACGCGGAGCTGCTGCATGAGAAGAGCGCCGTGCGTCTGACGATGGTGAACCTCCCCGCGGTCAACACGCCGCAGTTCGACTGGGTGCTGAGCAGACTCCCGAAGCGCGCGCAACCGGTCGGTCCGATTTTCCAGCCGGAGCTGATCGCGGACGCGATCGTGTGGGCGTGCTTTCACTACCGGCGCTCGTGGAACATCGGCTGGCCGACGTCCGAGGCTGTCGCCGGCAACAACCTCTTCCCCGGCCTCGGCGATCGCTATCTCGCGCGCCACGGCTACGAGCAGATGACCGATGAGCCGGAGGATCCGAACCGCCCGCACAACCTCTGGCAACCGGTCGCCGGCGATCACGGAGCGCGCGGCCGTTTCAGCGACCGCGCGCAATCCGCGAGTCTGCACATCACGCTGAACCGCCACCGCGCCCCGCTGCTGACGGCGGCGCTCGCGGTTCTCGGCGCGGCGGCGGCGTTGCGTATCATGCGCCGGTGAGAACGCTGCTCGCGATCGCGATGGGCATGGCGGCGCTGAGCACGGGCGCGAGCGAGCGGCGCGGCACGGTCGCGTTCCATTACGCGACGCCGCTCACGCCGCGCCAGCTCGCGTGGTATTCGCGCTTCGACGTGCTCGTCACGCACGATCCGCTGCCGGCCGCCCAGGTGGCGCAGTTGCACGCGCGCGGGACGAAGCTCGTGCTGTACGAATGGGCGGTCGCGTTCTATGCGTCGCTCGCGGCGCCGTGGCAGAAGCAGCTCATCGCCGATCGGCGCGGCCTGCTGCACGGGAATCCGCTGCGCGGCGGACTCGGGGCGGCGAATGCCGACGCGTGGTACTACGATCCGGCGTCGCGCGAGCACGTCGAGGAGCGCGCGCGATTCCTCGCACAGAAAATCCGCGCGATCGGCTACGACGGCGTGTTCCTCGACACCACGACGGCGGAAAGCGTTCATCCCGCGGCGCTCGCGGAGTACCGGCTGCGGCATCCGGACCTTTCGTACGATGCGGCGTTCGCGCGCTTCATGAAGAGTCTGCGCCCGCAGGCCGGCGTGATCGTCACGAATCAGGGATATCGCGCCGCCGCTTCGCTGCTGCCGTGGGCGGACTACGACGTGAGCGAGAGTCTGATCACGCATCCCGTCGCCGGAAGGTACGTGCAGCGGAAGAACATCGACTCGCTCTTCCGCACGCTCATCGCGCCGGCGAAGAAACAGTATCCGCGCGTGCGGTTCGTTCATCTGAACTACGTCGATGAGCTGACTCCGCGCGCGGTCGAGACCATCGTCGGCATCGCGCGGAGGCACGGCGACGAGGCCTTCGTCACGCTGCCGTCGCTGGCGCGCGAAGGGAGCGACGACGACGCCTATTTCCGCGCGATACGATTGCGGCGTGGATCGGTTCCGTGAGGCGACTCCGGAGGACGGCGCCGCGATTCTCGCGCTGCGCGCGCGCTGCTTCGGCGACGTCGATCCCGAAAAGCTCGATCCGCGATTCCAGGAGTGGCAGTTCCGGAACGCGCGGGCCTTCGTCGGCGAGCGCGACGGCGCGATCGTGACGCATGTCGCGTTCGTGCGGTACGGCAACCTCGGACTGGCGATCGACGCGATGTCGGCGCCCGAAGCGCGCCGCGGCGGCCTCTACAGCGGCCTCGTCGCGTTCGCGCAGGACGCGATCCGCGATGATTTCGAGCTCCTCTATGCCTTCCAGATCCGCAAGGCCGTCCTCGGCGCGATGCTGCGCAACGGCTGGTCGGTCGCCGAAACCATTCCCGTGCTCGTGCGGCCGGCGCTGCTGCCCGTGCGCGCGGCCGGCAGCGTCGAGTTGCTGACGCGCGCGTCGGCCGCGGAGATGGCGACGCTCGCGCGCACGCGCGGCTTCATCGAGTGGCGTTTCTTCGACAACCCGCACTGGCGCTATCGCGTCGCCGGCGCGCGCGACGGCGCGGGGCGGCTGGTGGCGTGGGTCGTCTCGCGCCCGACGACGCTGAAGGGCTACGCCACACAGGCCGTCGTCGACGTCGCGTTCAGCGACGCGCAGGCGGCGCGGCGGCTGATTCGCGACGCGGTCGCCGAAGGGAAACGCGCCGGCTGCACACTCATCGCGGCGTTCGTCTCGCGCGCGCATCCGGCGCGCCCGCTGCTGCTGCGCAGCCTCTTCCTCCCCGGCCCGCATCGCTTCCGGCTGCTCGTCCTGACGCCGCGGCAGGAGCCGTGGCGCGTGACGTGGGCGGACACGGACCATCTCTGATGAACGTGCTCTTCGTGTTCGCGCATCAGGACGATGAGCTCGCGGCGGCGTCGCGAATGCTGCTCGCGCGCCGCAACGGCGACCGCGTGATCTGCGCGTATCTGACCAACGGTACGTTTCGCGCCGCCGCGTCCGTGCGCAACGAGGAGTCGCGGCGCGCGCTGGCGCGGCTCGACGTGACCGATCTGTTGTTCGCGGCGTTTCCGGATGGCGAATTGCCCGAGCACGCGACCGAGGGGCTGGCGTTTCTCGAAGCGCATGTCGAGGAAGCGGGCGAGGTCTGGACGCTGGCGTGGGAGGGGGGGCATCAGGATCACGACGCCGCGCACGTGATCGCGCTCGCGTTCGCGCGTCGCCGCGGCCTTCCCTGCCGCGAGGTTCCTCTCTACAACGGACAAGGCACGTCCGGTCCTTTCTTCCGAACGATGCATCCCCTCGGCGACGGCTGGACGACGCGGCGCATCGGACTGAGAGAAGCGCTGCGCATCGTCGCGATGGCGCGCTTCTACAAATCGCAGCGGCGGACATGGCTGGGACTATTGCCGGAAGCGATCGTGAAGCTGGTACTCATGCGCAGCGAGTTCGCGCGCGACTCCGATCCGCGGCGGCTCGCGTCGAAGCCGCACGACGGCCTCCTCTACTACGAACGCCGCTTCGGCTATTCGTGGAACCGCTTCACGCACGCGACTGCGGAGCTTCTTCGCCGTCTGCGCGGCTCGGAATGACGCGCGTGGCGGGAGCCGCCGCCTCGATCGGGCCGCGATTGACTGGCTCGCGCGGCACGGCGGAGAGATCGAGGTGCGCGGCGGAGAGCAGGAGCTGCGTGCCGAGCGTGATCGCCATCGCCGGCAACACGACGGTGCCGGTCGGCGCGGCGAGCTGGTGCCGCGCGTACCAGATCCATTTCCATCCGCCGTACACGATGCCGCCGAAGAGAAGCGGAAGGCCGCAGGCGAGATTGAGCGACTCGAGGTTGAAGTCGTAGACGAAATTCTTCAGCACGATGCGGCGCAGGAGCGAGGTGAAGAGCCGCAGCGGGAACTGGCGCACGACGCGCGGGATGGAGAGGCTCGACGGCTCGCCGGCGTATCGCGCCGGCATCGGAATCTCCTTCACCACGGCGCCGAGGACGTAGAGATGGCTGAGCATCGACGTCTCGAAGAAATAAGTGCGGTCGATTTTCTGCAGCGGCACCTGCGACAGCACGTCGGCGCGCACGGCGATGAAGCCGTTGGTCGGATCGAAGAGGTTCCAGTATCCCGTCGCCGCCTTGGCGAGGAAGCTGAGCGCGACGTTGCCGATGCGGCGGATCACCGGCATCTGCCGGAGCGTCGCGAAGTCGCGGAAGCGGTTGCCCTTCGTGTAGTCGGCTTCTCCGCTCACGAGCGGCTCGACGAGCTGCGGGACGAGCCACAGCGGCATCTGTCCGTCGCCGTCGACTTTGACCAGCACGTCGGCGCCGCCGTCGATGGCCTTGCGAAAGCCGCTCACCATCGCCGCGCCGACGCCGCCGTTGCGCTCGTGATGCACGACGACGATGCGCGGGTCGAGGCTTGCGTAGTGATCGATGACCGCGCCGGTGTCGTCGGTCGAGCCGTCGTTCACGACGACGATCGACGTGAAAAGCGCGGGCAGCGACCGGAGCACGCCGCCAATCTCCTTCCCGACGTTGTACGCCGGCACGATCGCCGCGACGTGCACCTCCGCGCGCTTTCTGAGCAGGAGCGTCGTCATCCGCGCTTCATTCCCTTCTGCTCGATCATGTACACCCTCACGTTCTCGTCGTCGAGATAAATGCGGAGATCGCGGTGCGTGAGGCTGTAGAGCGAGCACCAGGTCTGCAGCCGCTCCTCGAGTGCCGCGCGGTCGAAACGCACCGCCCAGGTGTCGATCTGAAAGCGATGCGGGCGCTTCTCGACGGCGATGAAGAGGTAGCGCGTCGGCACGCGCAGCTTCGCCTCCGCGGGATCGAACTGATGCAGAAAATCGGCAGCGGGAAGATGGAAGCCGCGGCCGAGGACCATCGGGAACTCCTGGCCGTAACTGACCAGCGTCCAGGTGAACGGCTCGAACGTGCGCGAGATCCTGACCACCGCGAGCGCCGTGCTGCCGTAGCCGGAGTAGTCGATGATCTGCGCGCGCAGCGGCGCGGTGAAGAACGGCGGAATGGTGAAGATCCACGCGATGATCGCGAGCGCCGGCACCGCGACCGCGAGGCGCCATCGGCGCGGAACCGCGGCGTTGCGCGTCACGAGCTCCGCGAGCGCGCTCGCCGCGACGCCGACCAGCGCGGCGATGGTCATCGCCAGCCACAGCGCATTGCGCCGCGCCTCCACGACCTCGGGGAGATGGAACGTCGAGGCCGCGTGCGTGAGGAGGAACATGACGTAGACGAGGGAGAGCCAGATGGCGGGGCGGCGCACCGCCGCAACCACGATGGCGACGACGAGCATCGCGATCAGGAACGGCGTGACCATCACGTAGGTGATGTCGGGCTGCGCGTCGCCGAGGCGGCGGAGGAACGGGAAGTAGTAGAGCGCGGTCGACTGCGTTTGCGGCGCGGTCGACGGCGTGCCGTAGCGGATGTAGCCGAGCATCCACGAGCATCCAACCGCCACACCCGCCGCTCCCCACATCGCGGCGCGCGCGATCTCGCGGAGTGACGTCGCGCGCTCGACGAGCGCCGCGATCGCGGAAACCGCGCACAGCAGCACCAGCGGCACCACGACTCCCGAGTGCGTCGCCGCGATGGCGACGGCGCAGAGAACGAAACCCGCGAGGCGATAGCCGCGATCGTCGTTGCGGCGCAGCCAGTCGAACAGAAACAGCGCCGCGGGAAAGAGCAGCACCGTCGCGAGCTCCTGCGGGAGCGTCGAGCACTGGCGCTGGAACACCGTCAGCAGCACGTCGAACTCGCCGGCGTTGGCGAGTCCCGCGTACGAGCGGCTCAACGCTTCCTTCGCGACCAGAGGGTTGTCGGTGGCGACGCTGCCGCCGAGGAGAAAATACTGCGTCGCGCCGCCGATCATCGTCGCGAACGAGAGACCCGCGACGACCGCGCCGGTCATGCCGTTGCTGAAGCGGCGCGCGGTGTCGGCGACGGCGAGCGTGATCAGGATCCCGCTGAACGCGCCGAAGAAATTCATCAGCAGCACCGGATCGACGTTCGTCAGCCGCTCGATCGGCAGCAGCAGGAAATGCATCCCGTGCGGATACGGCCCCCACTTCGGATCGACCTGCCGCCCGGCATCGAGCAATCGCATGAGATAGAGATGCCCGTAGGTGTCCGAAAACCCGAGGTTCGCCGTGGCGAACGGGCGGTACAGCCGCGTCACCGCCGCGGCGGCGACGATCGCGATCCAGCCGCCGAGGATCCAGCGGACGCGCGGCGGTGCGAGGCGCGTTTCCGCGCGCACGCGCAAGCGGCGCAGCGCGCGCTTCGCGCGGCGGCGGACGCTGACGCGCCCTTCCAGCACGTTGAGGCTGGACAGCACGAGCGTGCGATACATGCGGCGGATCAGATCGAATGCGGTCGTGCCGTTGCGGCGCGCGCGAAGCGCGAGAATGAGCGCCGCGATCAGCAGCAGATACATCGCCGTCGAGGCGATGTTGAAGAGCGTCAGCAGCTGGCCTATCAGCGTCAGCGCGGCGAGGCCGGCGCCGAAACACCACCAGAACCACTCCAGCCGCCCGAACGATGCGGGACGCCGCCACGCCAGCCACGGCACCACCACGAACAGAAACACGATCGCCGCGGTGATGCGGAGGACCGTGTCGATGCCGAGCAGCCAGTACATGTCGTTCTCAGTACGCGGCGTAGTAGTAGTAATCGAGACGGGCGAGCACGCGCTTCGCCGCACGGCTCGCCAGCCATGCCATCACCATCGAGCCGCTGAGCACTCCCGCCACCGCGGCGGCGTAGTGAAACGCGCGGCTGCAGACGAATCCGACGCCGACGTTCACCGCCAGGGCGATCGCGACGCAGCGCACCGCCGCGTCGACGCGCGAGAGGGTGAGCAGCAGCAGGATGTTGCGCAGCGCGAACATCAGAAACACGTAGCCGGCCGCCGCGCAGAGGAACACCGGAATGGTCGTCGGCGCGGCGAGCGCTTCCTGCAATCGCGGGTTCGGCAGGAGCCGCAGCGCGACCGAGACGCCATACGCGATCGCGATCGCCACCGCCGCCGTGGCGCCGAGCTGCACCGCGCGACGGCGGTCGATGCGCAGCTGTTCGTCGAGGAACGCGGCCGTATCGACGCTGCGGACTCGCTTCTCGCGCGGGATCAGCTCATCGGAGAACCGCTCGGTCGCGTACTCGATCACGCCGCTCAGCACGACCACCACGACGAGCGCGAGGTCCATCGCCAGCTCGTAGCGCACGCTCAGCCAGAACGCGTACGGCGGGAAGTCCTCGCGCCCGACCGGCGTCGTCCACGCGATCACGCGATCGGCGAAGAGATACGCGTTGTACAGGAGGCCGTACACGAAGAAACGCGAGGTCGAGTAGACGAGCACCGTGAGGCGCGGCGGGTTCACCGGCTCGGCCGCACCGCGGCGCCGGACCATCGCGTTGAGCGAAAGGATCGCGACCGCGAAGCTGAGCGTGTCGGCGACTCCGAGTCCGACGGCGTTGGCGACGAGCGGCGGCGCGCCGAACAGCTTCGCCGCGACGAGCACCGCCGCCAGCGCGACCGCGGTGATGGTGAGAAAGAGATGCGACTTGCGGACGAGGTAGATCAGCGACCAGTTGAGCCAGAGGATGGTCAGCGCCGCGTAATACGCGACCGCCGTCAGGACCATCGACCAGGGGAGGATGTCGAAGAGGAGGTTGAGCAGCAGCGCCGGCACGATGAGCGCGAGCATCACTCGCATGGCGATCGACCAGCCGCGCAGCGCCGACCAGCGCGCCAGCACTTCTTCCTTTTGATAGATGTAGAAGAGTCCGCGCCGGACGATGGCCTGCGAGAACCCGCCGGCGACGATGTAGCTGGCGATGAAGGCGAGCGCGATCGCGCTTCCCTTCGTGAGATCGAGATCGATCGCGCCCCAGATGCCGTAGCCCCAGACCAGCATCGTCGCCGCCTGCAGCGCCATCGGCGCCGAGAACAGCAGGCCGGCGGCGTAGCGGCGCGCGAACGCGACCGCCGGGTGTACGTACGGCCGCGGGTCCTCCCCTTCGACGACGAAGGGATAGACGCCGGCGTGGAACTGCGCGTGGATCGCGCGCGCGAGGTCGAAGAGGTCGCGGCGTCCGTACAGCGAGCGGGCGTCGGCGTCGCGGAGGCCGAGGACTTCCAGCTGCGCCGCGATCTCCCACTCGTCCTTCGGGATGCCGATGCGATCGATGACGCGCTGGCCGAGAGCGTCGAGCGCGGGGGCGAAGGGCCGCGGATCGGCGCTCACGCGACGGCACGCTCCTCTCCGAGCTCGCGATAGAGCTCGAGATACGCGTGCACGCTGCCGTCGAGGCGAAACTCGTCGAGCACGCGGTTGCGCGCGCGCGCGGCGTAGCGCGTGCGCAGCGCCGCGTCGTCGAGCAGACGGATCACCGCCTCCGCGAACGCGTCGACGTCGCGCGGCTTCACGAGGATGCCGCAGTCTTCGAGCGCTTCGCTGACGCCGCCAACGTCGCTCGCGACGACGGCGCGCTCGCACGACATCGCTTCGATGACCGAGTACGGAAAGGCCTCGGAGATGCTCGTGAGCAGCACGACGTCGGCATCGCGATACGCACCGACGACGTCGCTCGTCGCCGCGCCCATCGTCACCGCGTCGTCGAGCCGCAGCTCGCGGCGCAGCGCGAGGCAGCGGTCGAAGTACTCGCGGTCGGCGACCGCGCCGAAGACGGTGAAGCGCACCGCCGGATGCGTCTCGCGCACGCGCGCCGCCACGCGCAGGAACGTCTCGATGTCCTTCAGCGGATCGATGCGCGCGGTGGCGACGACGTGCAGCGGCGCGCCGGCCGTGCGCGCGGCGGGCGCGAACACGTCGGAGTCGACGCCGTTGTAGATCACGCGGATCTTCTGCTGCGGCACGCCATGCGCGAGCTCCCAGCGCGTGTTGTAGTGACAGACCGGCGAGACGACGTCGGCGAAGTGGTAGTTCGCGCGGACGACGGCGGTGATGAGGTTCAGCAGGAACTGCTTGCAGAAAAAGAGACGGCGGAAGCGCGAGAGGAAGAGGTTCTGCTCGCGGAGATAGACGCCGTGCTCGGTCAGGATCATCGGCGTGCCGTGGCGCAGTTTCGCGGTGATGCAGGGGATGCCGCAGAACGCGGCGGCGGTGGAGTGCGTGACGGACGTGCGCGGCGGCGCGACGTCGAGCACGATGAGGAACCGATACAGCCAGCGGAGGCACTCGGTGAGATCGAAGAGCGTCGGAAGGTCGCTGAACGCCTCCATCGTCGTGCGAAAGACGTCCCACACCGGCTCCGACTTCATGGTCTCGTTGTAGTCGCGCGCGCGGAACCAGTTCTCCATCTCCAGCAGCACCGCTCCGAACGCGGCGGGATCGGCGCCGCCCTCGTTGACGCAGCCGAGGAAGCGCCGGAACAGCGGCACGAACTCCGAGGCGATGTCGTCTTCGCGCGTGCCGCGCTTCCGTTCGTACAGCTCCGCGAACGGAGTTCCGCTCCGGAACTCCGATGGCTCCTCGATTCCCCAGAGAGGCACGTTGACGATCCGGCGGATGTTCGCCAGCGGCTCGAACTTCATCTCGATGTGGGGATTCATCATGATCGGCAGCAGGACGTAGCGGACGTCGGGCGTGTTGCGGATCAGCGCGTCGCACCACGTGCTCACGCCGCCCGCGCCGTACGGGTACGTGCCTTCGGTGGTCATGAGCACGGAGAGCGGCATCGCTATCTCCGCATGCGCCGCGTCAGGCGCCAGAGCTCGACGCGCGCGGCGAGCAGCTCGCTCTCGCGCCGCGCCACTTCGGCGGCGGCTCCGGCGAGCGCCGATTCGGAGCGCAGGCCCGCGGAGGTCAGCCGCGCGACCGACTCCGCGCGCTGCTTCGCCACGCCGGCTGCGCGCTCGAGGAGCTGGATGCGTTTCCCGAGCGCCGCGGTGTTCAGCGACGCGGCCGAGGTCTCCTGCCGCAACCGGTCGAGCGCCGCGCTGCGCTCGCGCTCCGCCTCGACCGCCTCGATGCGCGCCTGCGCCTCGCGCCGCTGGGTCGCCGCGTCGAACATCGGCAGCGCGACGCTGACCCGCAGTCCGTAAAGCGCGTAGTCCTCGTTCGCGAGTCCGCCGAACGCGGAGACCATCACCTGCGGCCGCCGCGCCGCACGCGCCTCTTCGAACGCGAGCTCGCGCTTCTCCACCCCCATGTCATCGCGGGCGGAGCGAGGGACCTGTGTGGGCGGTGCGGAGAGATCGAGCACAAGCTCGATCGGATCCGCGGTCGCATCCCCGATCAGCTGCTTGAGCCGCGTCTCCGCATCGAGCCGCTGCAGCTCGAGCTCGATGAGCTCCGTTTCGGCGGCGATCGCCTCGTCCTGCCACTGCGCGGCGGTGACGCTGGAGATCTCGCGCACGGTCAGGAGCTCGCCCGCGCGCTCTCGCATGCCGAGGGCGCGCTCGAAGCCGCCGCGCAGAAGGCGCAGCCGCTCCTGCGCGGCGTAAAGCCGCGCGACCGCGTCGACGGTTTCGTCGAACAGCGCGTCGGAAAGCTCGTCCGTCCGCTGCCGGAACAACTTCGCGTCGAGCATGGCCGCGCGGCGGCGGATCGCGGACGCGCCGCCGTCGAGCAGTGGGTAATCGACGGTGAGGATCGCGCTGAAGAAGCGGCTCTGCGCGAGATTGTCCTGGAACACGTCGACGCTGCGCAGGTTGCTGAGCGAGCCTTCCGCGCGCACGAGCGGCCCGTCGAAGCGCCGCGGGTTCTCGAGCACGCGCAGCGCTTCGTCGGGCATTTGCGCGAGTCCGTGGGTTTGCTGCGCGCGTGTCCATGCCTGCTCGAACGTCAGGAGGGCGGGCGTCTCGCCCGCCGGCGGGCCGGAGGCCCGCCCTCCGAGTAGCATCGCGAGAACGAAGGTCGCGGTTTTCATCGGACGCCGATCACGGCCGGAGTGCCGGGCTGCAGCATCCGGTCGGGGTTGGGAACGCTGACGATCACGGCCGGACCTCCCGCACTGCCGGCCGGAATGACCTGCGAGATCCGCTCGCGGAAGCGATGCGGCGGAATCGTGAGTACCTGCACGTCGACGAGCTGGCCGGCGCGGACGTAGCGGATCAGTTCCGGCGCGACCTGCGCGACGACGCGCACGCTCGACGCATTCGAGATCTCGAGCAGCGGATCGCGCGGGAACACGCGATCGCCGGCGCGGACGAGCACGCGCGACACGATCCCCGCCGCGGGCGCGTGAAGCGCGAGCTGCGACTTCCGATCCTCGGCGACGGCGAGATCGGCGCGCGCCCGCTCGAGCTCCATCCGCAGCAGCGCCGGATCGTTCTGCTCCGGCACCGTCATGCGGCGATCGCGCTCGGCCATCCAGTCGCGCCGCGCCGCCGCCACTTCGACCGCGACGTCCTGCACCTCCTGCGCGGAAACGTCGCCGGTTCCGAGGAGCCTGCGATAGCGCTCGAGCTTCTTCTCCTTCTCGCGCAGGATCTGCAGCGCGGTGTTCTCCCACTCATTCGGAGCGACGCGACGCGCGGGAGCCGAGACCGCGTGCAGCTTCCACTCCGCCGCCGCAACCTGCGCGCGCGCGTAGGCGAGATCGCGCTCGACGGATGGATTGGCGAGCGTGATCACGAGATCGCCGGTGTTCACCGGCGTTCCTTCGCGCGCGACGACCGTTTCGATGCGTCCGTCGAACGGCGCGGCGACGGGAAACGTATCGATCGGGGCGACCTGGGCCTTCATCTCGACCTGCGGCGATTCGGCGGCGGCGGTGCCGTCGTTCCCGCGACACGAGGCGATCGCGAGCACGCTGAAAGCGAGCACGAGCGAGGCGAAACACAGGCGTGGAAGGCTCACGGCGAATGTTTTGCATGAGACCGCTGCAAACCGTGCGCCGCATGAACGGCGCGAAGGCATGAAACGGCCAGCAGGGGAATCTGTGGAACGCCGCGTCGCGGCGGGTGTACTGGTCGCTGTTACTCTGTCCGCCGCCATCGCGACCGCGGTTTTCGCCTTCCTCACCGACACCCGCGCCGAGGAAACCGCGCGGATCGAAGCGGTCGCCGACAGCCTCACGAAGACGCTCGCTTCCGGCGCGCCGCCGCAGCCGGTCCTTTCCGCGATCGTCGACGCGGGAGCGGCCGGCGGCGCGGTGCTCTACGACGCCGGCGGCGCTCCGCTCGCGCGCGCGGGCAATACGAGCCGCAACGCGCCGGCCGTGATTTGCCGCAGCGCCGGCACGAACACCGTCTGCGTCGAGCCGGCGCTTCGCCCGTCGCCCAAAATCGCCAATGCCATCCTCGGCGCCGCGACGGCGACGGTCGTCGTGGCGATTCTCGCCGCGCTGGCCGTGACGGCGCTGGCGCGCAGGCGACTGCGCGCGGTGCGCGTCGACGTCGAGCGCGCGCTCACCGATCCGTCGTTCGCGCAGCGCATCGAGCCCGCCGGCGGCGAGCTGGCACCGCTCGTCGCCTCCGTCAACAGCCTTCTCGACGAGATGCAGGGCCGCGAGTCGGAGCTGCGCCGCCGCACGCACGAGCTCGAGGGAGCGAACAAGGATCTCGAGTCGTTCGCGCATACGGTCTCGCACGATCTCCGCGGTCCGCTCGGCAGCGTCCTCGGATTCAGCGAAGGGTTGCGCGACGGCTACGGCGGCGAGCTGAATGCCGAGGGGAAGGAGTACGTGCACTGGATCCTCGAGTCGGGGCGGCAGATGCAGGAGCTGATCGACGGACTGCTGAACATGTCGCGGCTCTCGCACGCGGAGATGCAGCGCGGCGTCGTCGATTTGAGCGCGATGGCGCAGGGAATCGCGAGCTCGCTGCGGAAGGCCGCGCCCGATCGCGCCGTCGACTTCGCGATCGCCGACCACGTGGTCGCGAACGGAGACGAGCGGCTGCTGCGCGCGGTGCTCGAGAACCTCATCGCGAACGCGTGGAAGTTCACGAGCAAACGCGAGCGCGCGCGCATCGAGTTCGGGATGACGCGCGAGAACGGACACTCCGCGTACTTCGTCCGCGACAACGGCGCCGGCTTCGATCCGGCGCACGCGGCGAAGATGTTCCGTCCGTTCCAGCGCCTCCATTCGACGAACGAATTCGACGGCACCGGCATCGGCCTCGCGACGGTGCAGCGAATCCTGCAGCGGCACGGCGGAAAAGCGTGGGCCGAGGGAGAGCCCGACAAGGGAGCGACGGTCTGGTTCACGACCGGCGCGCCGCACGAAACCCATGCCTGACGCGGTCATCACGAGGCCTCTCCGGCTCCTCCTGATCGAGGACTCCGACAGCGACGCCGCGCACGTCATGCTCTGGCTGCGGCGCGGCGGCTGGTCGCCGGAGACGCGGCGCGTGGAGACGCGCGAGGAGATGCTGGCGGCACTCGACGACGGGCCGTGGGACGTGGTCGTGAGCGACCATCACCTCCCCCGCTTCTCCGCTCCCGAGGCGCTGGAGATCCTGCGCGCGACGGGACTCGACGTGCCGTTCCTCGTCGTCTCCGGCGCGATCGGCGAGGACATCGCCGTCGATCTGATGCGCGCCGGCGCGAACGACTATCTGCTGAAGGATCGCCTCGCGCGGCTGCCGGCGGCGATCGAGCGCGAGCTTGATCAGGTCAAGGAGCGGCGCGCGAAACGGCGCGCGGAGAGTCTCTTCCAGTCGGTGCTGCGCGCGTCGCCGCACCCGAGCGCCGTCATCGACCGCCACACCGGCGCGATCATCGACGGCAGCAATTCCTTCGCGAAGCAGTTCCTCGACGGCGATACGTTTCCCGTAGCGCGCAGTCTCACGAGCGTCATCGCGTTCTCGCAGCCGGAGCGCATCGAGCAGATCGTCGCGCGCGGCTCGGGAACGGCGCTGTACAGCATCTATCACGGCGGCGGAGTGCGCCGCGTCGCGAACGTCCGCTGCTACACGGTCGACCACGACGGCGGGAGCTACGCGTACGTCGTGATCGAAGACGTGACGGAGCAGCACTATCTGAAGGCGGCCTTCGATGCGATCGAAAACGCGGTCCTCGTGATCGGCGGCGACGGCCGGCTGCTGTACTCCAATCATCCGGCCGAGGCGCTGTTCGAGCAGCTCTACTTCGGCATGGCCGTCGATCCGCTGCTCGCATCGGCCGCGCCCGAGCCGCGCTGGTGGCAGCGGCCGACGCAACGCTTCGAGCAGCAGCGCATCGAGTTGAAGGGACAGCCGTACGAGGCGACGAGCGTCGCGTTCCGTTTCGCCGGCGAGAGCGAGGCGTCGACGATCCTGACGCTGCGCAACATCGCCGAGGAGGAGGAGCTGCAGCAGCTGGCGACGCACGACGCGCTTACCGGCACGTTCAACACGCGCTACTTCACGTCGATGCTGCCGCGGCAGATCGCGCTGGTGCGCGACGGCGGCGCGGCGTCCGTGGCGCTGCTCGATCTCGATCATTTCAAGCCGATCAACGACGAGCTCGGACACGCGGCCGGCGACGCGGCGCTGATCACGTTCGCGAACGTCGTCCGCGCCGAGTTGCGCGTTTCCGACATCCTCGCCCGCCTCGGCGGCGACGAATTCGCGATCGTGTTCCCGAACCTGAGCGCCGGCGGAGCGCGCGAGGCCGTGGATCGCATCTTCGCGCGCATGCAGCGGACGCCGCTGCGTTTCGACGGAGCCACGCGCGCGCTGAGCGTCTCCTGCGGCATCACGGTGCTTGCGCCGGACGATTCCGCGGAGAGCGTGAAGCTGCGCGCCGATCGCGCGCTGTACGAGGCGAAGCGTCAGGGAAGAGGCAGGTACATTCTCGCCGACTCGTAGAGCGCGGGCACGTCGAGCGCGTCGACCGGCTTCGAAAAATAGAAGCCCTGCATCAGCGTGATGCCGAGCAGCTTCAGCGCCTTCACGGTCGCCTCGTCTTCCACGCCCTCCGCGATCACGCGCGCGCCGAAACGCTCGGCGAGGCGCGTCACCACTTCGATCACCGCCTGGCGATTCGGGTCGGTGGCGCAGTGCTCGATGAAGTAGCGGTCGATCTTCATGAAGTCGGGACAGACGTCGAGCAGCATCTTGAAGTTCGACTGCCCGAGGCCGACGTCGTCGAGGGCGATGCGCGCGCCGTGACCGCGCAGGCGGTCGAGCATCGAGAGAAAACTCAGCCCGTCCCAGGGCGGCGCGTGCTCGACGACCTCGATGGTGAGGCGATGGAAGGCGATACCGTTCGTGTCGGCGGCGCCTCGCAGGAAATCGACGAAGCCGGAATCGCGGCCGAGCGTCGACGCGTGCACGTTGATGCCGAGGTGCGTTTCAGCAGGAAGCGCGCGCGCGGCGGCGAGGGCGGTGGTGATGCAGGCGCGGTCGACGAGCGTTTCCTCGCGCTTGAGCCGGACGTAGTCGAAGAGGACGTTCGCCGACTCGAAGTTCGTTCCCTTCGGTCCGCGCGACAGACACTCGAATCCGGCGATCGTCCAGTGGCCGTCGTCGACGTCGCAAATCGGCTGGAAGACGGGAGTGATCCCGCCCGGCTGCAGAATTGCGTCGAGCGCGCGGTGATCCGGCATGTGGAAAAGGACCCTACTGATCGAGCAGCGTGCGGGCGACGTGCGCGATCTCCATCATCGCTTTGGGCTTGTGCAGAAATGCGTCCGCGCCGCGATTGTACGACTCCCGCTCGATCTCGGGCGTGCCGAAGGCGCTGAGGAGCACCACGCGCGTGTTCGCGCAGCGCTGGTGGACGTCGGAGACGATCTGCAGACCTTCCACGCCGCCGATGCCGGTGAGGCGAAGGTCGGCGATCACGAGGTCGTAGCGGTAGTTTGCCAGGAGCGCCTGCGCTTCTTCGAGCTCATAGGCACCGTCGACGATGAAGCCAAGGCCTTCGAAGTACTTCCGCATGGCCATGACGATGAGATCCTCATCATCGACGATCAGAATGCGACGTGCTGTCTGTTCCTGCTGTGCGTTCATCATAACGAGGCATCCGGACCCGGACGATCGCTCCTCCGATTTTTTGATTTTCTGCAGTAACTATGCCACCGTGCTCATCCACCACTCTCTGCACGATGGATAACCCAAGACCCGTGCCGCCTCGGCGGCGCGTGAAAAACGGCTCGAAAACGCGCGGCAAATCCTCTTCCCGGAACCCCGCTCCGCGATCGGCGACGCAGACCTCGGCCGCTTCGTCGTCCGCGCGCAGCGTCACCTCGACGCTCGTCTCGCGCGGAGCGTGCTGCGCCGCGTTGGTGATCAGATTCTCGAACGCGTGCACGAGCCGCTGCGCATCCATGAGCAGGGTCACGTCGCTTTCGGCGTGAAGCTCGATGGCGATGCCGTTCGCGGTCGCGGTTGGGCGGCAGAGATCGATCGCCTGCTGCAGCACGTCCTTCACGCTGTGCGGGCGCAGATCGATCGTCCACGTTTTTCCGTACGCGAGCAGGCTTTCCATCAGCCGGTTGAGGCGCTGCAGCCACGTGCGCAGCGCGTCGAACAGCTCCACGGTCTCCGCGTGCGGGCCGACCTGTTCCTGCAGCAGATCGACGGTCATCCCGATTCCGAAGATCGGGTTCTTGACCTGATGCGCGACGCCTGCGACGAGCTCTCCCAGCGCCGCGAGCTGTTCGCCGCGCTTCACCGATTCCTGCAGCCGCACGACTTCGGTGACGTCGCGCAGGACGACGATGACGCGCTGCTCTTCGGAGTCGGGCGCCGCTTCGACGTCCCAGATGGAACGGTCGTTTTCGATGTGCGCCGTGCACGATTCGCCGCTCTCGGCGACGGCGGTGACGAGATCGCGCAGCGTGATCCAGGGCTCGACCTCTCCGAGAGACGCGATCGAGCGGCCGAGGAGATCGGTGTAGCTCGAGGCGGCCGCCAGGTCGCGCGCGGCGCGGTTGAGGCGCACGATCGAGCCGTCGCGCGCCGTGAGGAAGATCGGCTGCGGGATCGCGTCGAAGGTCAGCGCCCACTCGTTTCCCTTCCGCTCGACGAGCGCGATCAATCCGCGCCGCTCGTCTTCCGCGCGGCGGCGCTCGATGAGGCGCGCCAGCGCCGCGGCGGCCCGCTGCAGCGATTGCTTCCGCGGCGCGCTGATCGGGCGGACCGCGCGATCGAAGACTTCGATGATGCCGATGACCCGGCTCGATTCGATGAGCGGGATGGCGACGATGGTGTGCAGCCCCGAGCGCGACGCGAGGTCGGCGCGCAGGACGCCGCTCTCATCGAGCAGGTCGGGCACCCAGATCACCTCGCTCGCCGCCCACGCGCGTCCCGGCAGGCCGTGGCCGCGCGTGAAGCGAAGCGCCTCCAGTTTCTCGCGAAACTCGCCGGCCTGCTGCAGCGTGTCGTGCAGCCAGATCGCGCGCGCCACGAGCTCCTCGTCGTGCTCGATGAGCCACACCACCGCGGCGTCCCACTCGTCCGTGGCGCAGAGGAACGCGATCGCGCTGGCGAGCGCGCGGTCGAGCGTCACCTCGGTGCTGAAGAGGCGCATCAGCGCGAGCTCGAGCGAGTCTTCGAGCAGCGCGTGTGGAACCGTCACTTCGCGCGCCACGAAGAACGCCGTGTCGTCCACCGGCGAGCCATGGATCGTGTACGCGCGCTCGACTCCCGTGGCGTGGAAGCGCACGTCGGCGGCGACCGAGCGTCCCGTGCGAACGCGTTTCGCGAGGTCGTCCCACAGCTCGTCCTGCTCCGTTCCCGCAATCAGCTCGTGAAACGGAATCCCGCGGCGCGCTTCCCGTTCCAGGGTTCGGAGGAAACCGACGAAGGCCGCGTTGAAGTCGACGAGCGTACCGCCGGCGTCGACGATCCACGCGGGATCGGGCAGTCCGTCGAGCAGCGACGACAGCCGTTGTCGATCCGGGGGACCGGCGGGCCGTGCTGCGGTGAAGCGCATGCCGCGGCATGCTTCAAGGCGCATGCCACGGCAGAGGCTGTCACGCAAAAATGGCGACTAGGTGATCAGATGCAGGCGGATCTGCGTCTCGTCGCTCTGCGGCTTCGCGATGATGCGGACGTGATCGACCTTGCGGCCGTCGCGGAAGTCGAGGAGTCGATAGAGGCCGGTGCGATGCACGCGGTCGTTGAAGTCGACGACCTGCGCATCGCCGTTCTCGAACACGACTTCGGCGAAGCTGATCTGCGCGCTGCCGTCTTCGATGTCCAGCAGCAGGCGCGTGCCGTGCCGGTCGACGTTCATCGTGAAGTCGGTCCAGCCGTCTTCGCGGTCGAGCGTTTCGGAGCCGGTCCAGACACGCGCATCGGGCGGCGGAAGCGTGGCGACGACGACGGCGGCGAAGGCGACGGCGCCGAGGTAGACGCGCGGCGCGACGCGCACGACGGGCGCGGGGCGCACGACGACGGTGGGCAGCGTGCGGCGAATGGGGAATCCGGGACGAACCGTGACGACCGTGCGTCCGCGCGGACCTCGGCGCACGCGGACGCGCGCGGCTTCGGTCGCCTGCGCGACCGCGAAGAGAAGGGTGACGATGGCGATGAACTTCTTCATTGCGATGACTCCTTGCGTTTGTACCTGCTTTGGATGGGGGACGACGACGGAATGTTTACACGAGAACCTGATTCTCGAACAACCATCGCATCACCGCGGGATCAACCTGCTCCGCGCTCATGCCGCGCTGCAGCCGCTCGAGCAGCGGCACGAGCTCGATTCCGCCGAGGAACGCGACGTTCTCGCCGGCGGGCGTGCGGACCACGCGGCGCATGGTGATGACGTCGCCGATGACGACCGGCGCATCGACGATGCCGGCCGGCGACGCGGGCGCGGACTCGGCAGGCGCGTTGGCAAAGTACGCGCGCGTCCAGCGCTCGTGGCGCGCGGAGACGTGCGCGACGTGATCGGTGTAATACGCGATCGCGATTTCGGTGTTCGCGGGCGTCGAGAGGATCGTGTTGATGGTGATGCTCGCGGCGATCGCGCCGGCGAGCGCGGTTTGCAGGCCGGACGACGACAGCGGATCGATCGCGCACGCGGCGTCGCCGGCGAGGATCGAGTCGCGCGTCACAGGCTCGCAGGAAACGAACGGCGTGGCGTCGCAGGCGTGCGAGGCGTCGGGCGGGCGGTCGAGGAACGGGAAGAAGTCCGATTGCGGCAGGAAGGGCCGCGAGCGATCGGTGAACGAGGCGACGTGGTACGCCCCATCCGGTCCCGCGACTCCCCACATCCACCCCTCGGCGAGCGTGCAGACCCGCATCTCCGGAGGTGCGTCGATGCCGTCCCATCGCGCGCGCAACGCGAGTGCGCGCGGGGCGGTGGCGCGGCGCGGGCGGCGGAGCAGGCCCGCGTGGCCGGTGCAGTCGGCGAGGAACGGCGTCTCGATCGTCGTCGAGCCGGCGTGCAGCCGCCAGAGCGAGTCGCGCTGCTCGAGCAGCACGCTCGCGCGGATCACGCGCACGCCGGCCGCCACGGCGGCGTCGAGCAGATGGGCGTCGAACGCGGCGCGGTCGACGATGTACGAGTCGATTGCGACGCGTTCCGTGTCGGCATGCCAGCGGATCAATTTCGAAGTACAGACGCGTCCCGGCGGAACGTCGATGCCGAGGGTGTCGAGGTGCACGCGCACGCCGGGCGAGAGCGACTCGGCGAAGCCGCGTTGCGCGGGGAGGCGGCGCTCGACGAGCACGACGTCGCCGTAGCCGAGGAGCGCGAGCCGCCGCGCGAGCGCGCTGCCGGCGGGACCGCCGCCCACGACCGCGATCGAGGCTCTCATGCGCCGAACCAGTCGGGCCGCCGCGCGAGCAGGCGGACGTACGCGCCGAGACAGTAGTGCAGCCAGCCGCGGATGTAGTCGCACGCCGGACGCCCGCGCGCGATCACCTCGTGATGACAACCGCCGCCGCAGAGATAACGCGCCCAGCAGTCGCGGCACGGCTCCTGGCGATGCACGTGCCGCTCCGCGAGCCACGCGCGCTGGCGCTCGCGATCGACGCCGTGCTCGAGATCGCCCATCGCGCCGTCGGCGTCGCCGACGAAGCGGTGACACGCACTCAGCTCGCCGTCCGCCGACACGCCCGCGTAGCTCGCGCCGGCACCGCACGGATACGGGCGGTGCGTGCCGCGATGGATCTCGCGCAGCGCGTTTACCGCGTTCGCGAACGGATAGCGCCGCCCTTCGCCGACCGCTCGCTCGAACGCGTCGCCGCAGTCCACCATCTGCTCGAGCATCGTCTCGAGGTCGTCGTGCGAGAGCTCGTCGGTGCCGTTCGGCGAGCGGAGCATCGGCGAGAAGCCGACGCTGTGAAAGCCGAGCGCGATCAATCCGTCGAGCGTTTCGCGCAGCGCGAGATTGTGCGGCGTGACGGTGACGCGCGCGGAGACCTGCATCGCGCGCTGCGCCGCGAGCAGCGGTCGCGCACGCGCCAGCAACGCGTCGAAGGAGCCGTCGCCGTTCTTGCGCGGGCGCGTGCGGTCGTGCACTTCGCCGAGGCCGTCGACGCTGATCGTGACCGCGAACGCGTGGCGTTCGAAGAACTCGGCGTCGTCCTCACGCAGCAGCGTGCCGTTCGTCGTGATCGAAAACGTCGCGCGGACGTCGTTCTCACGCGCGAGCTCGCACGCGCGCTCGGTGGCGGCGCGCAGTACGGAGCGGTTGAACAGCGGCTCGCCGCCGAGGAAGGAGATGTTGACGCGATCGCCGCGGCCGGCGTCGCGGAACAGCAGCTCGACCGCGCGCAGCGCGACGTCGAGCGGCATGTTCTTCGCCGCGCCGCCGAACTCACCCTGCTGCGCGTAGCAGTACGTACATCCGAGGTTGCACTTCTGCGCGACGGCGAGCGAGATCGCGCGCAACGGCGGATCGAGCGGCACTTCGTGCTCGCCGATGTACGGCGGCGCGGCGAGATCGAGCTCGCCCGACTCGAAGCGGCGCCGCGCGTCCGCGGCGAGCGCGTAAATGCGATTGCCGTTCGCGAGCAGCACGTGGCGCTCGTCGAAGAAATGACGCTCCGGATGCACCGGCGCCGAGGCCGCGAACAGGGCTCGCGCGCTCACTCGCTGTCGTTCCCTCCGACGATGAAACGCAGCCGCCGCTGCCAGTCGCTGAAGAGCTGCAGATACGTGACGAGACCGGTCCCGGACGTGTCGGGGATGTACGCCTTCGGCGTCGTGGCGTCGCGCGCCTGCAGCCAGTTGTGGCCGATGCTCGTCGCGTCGGGACCCGCTTCGACGTTGACGTAGTCGGGGCGGCTCGCGGCCCAGTAGTAGCAGCCGCATTCGCGATAGTCGTTCTGCCACGGCGAACAGAGCCCCGCGGTCATCTCGCCCGGACCGCCGGCTTCGATCGCGATCGCGGCGGTGCCGGGCGCGAAGACGCCGCGGACCGTGAGGGTGCGCTGTCTCGTTCTTCCCTCGGTATCGCGGATCCGGCAGCGCACTTTTTTCCCGGGGTTCACGATGATGGCCGCGAGCGCGTTGGAGCGCTCGAGCTGCGCGCGGTCGGGCGCGACGAGCGGCGGCTCGCCGTTCGGGCCGGGACCGGGGACGCGGATCTCGCCCGTGATCTGGATCGGCTGGCCGTCGATCTCCATCGACTCGATCTCGCCGACGATCCGGTCGTTCTCGACGATCGACCACTCGTACTCGTGCAGCTCGACTTCCTCGAACACGTGACGCCACGCGTTGCGGAAGTCGAACTCGAGGCCGGGGAAACAGTTCGAGATCGCGGTGGTCGGCAGCGTGCCGGGAGGATTGCCGACGCCGCGATACGCGAGCTGTTCGAGCAGAGCGTCTTTCGCGATCGCGTTCGGCGCGAAGGCTCCTTCCATCGCCTGGACGGCGAGCGGCTTGCCCACCGAGACGGACGCGGCCTCCGCGGCGGTGCGATTGACCGGCGCGACTTCCGGCTCGGCCGCGGCGGCTTCCGGCTGCTGCATCGTGCGCGCGGCGGCGGAGGCCTTGCGGACGTTGTCGACCTGGCGGCGCGTCAGTGCGAGATGGTTGCCGTCAGCGCCGCGCATCATCGCCGGCATCTTGCGCCGGCCGCGATTCGTGATGTCGCCGACCTCGGTGTACTCGCGCAGCACTTCGCCGAACCACGCCGACGTATCGCCGCGCAGCGCGGTGAAGATGCTCTGATGCAGTGCGCGCAGCGCGAGGTTGTCGACGAGCGCCGGCGCCATGATCGGCTCGACGATGCGGCCCGGCGGCTCCTCGACCGGATCGCGCTCGTCGTGCGAGGCCATGTTGTTCCCGCCAACGTTGCCGTTGAGGTACGCGGTGTTCTGCAGGCGCACGGTCTCGAACGCGCGGCGCACGATCTCGACGGTCATTTCGTGCGAGGCGTTTGCGGCATCGACCGACGGACCGAGGAGCGCCTGTTCGAGCTCGTCGGCGACGGTGCGCACCGGGAAGGAGTCGGGCGCATAGTCGGGAGGTCCGGAGGCGATGCGCGCGTGCGCTTTCAGCGCGGTGCCGCCGGCGGTGAGCTCGACTTCGACGATGCCGTCGCAGGCGTCGTCGAGATAGCCGAGGCTCACCTCGTCGCGGTTCGCGAAAATACCGCCGGGGTACGTCGGGATCGGGTCGTTGCCGCTGTAGCGGCTCCATCTCCCCTTGCGGCTGTTGTAAACCACGTCGCGCACGTTGCGATCGTCGGGGTTCCTGGTCGCGCCGAACACGAAGCCGTGCGCGGGCGTGAAGCGCAGGCGGATCTGCGGGAAGTCGTTCGTCGGGAGGATGTACTGCACGTCGCCGAACGCGATCGTCTTCCCCCGCACGAAGTTCGCGCAGGTGCCGGTGAGCGGGACGACGCCGTGCGTGCTGAACGCATTGGTATCGGCGTCGATGCGGTCGTCGCGATCGCGCGTGCGGCGCCACGCCTTGATGTTCGCGACGCGCACGCGCCAGCGCACGTCGGCGGCGGTAAGCCGTTCCTCGCCGAGGATCGCCGTCGTGAGCGGAACGAACGTGCCGTTGCCGCGGTCGCACCACACTTCGAGGAACGGCGCGACCGGGCGGACCAGGCCGTTGTCGTCCTTGAAACGCACGCGCGCGCCGGGCCGCGGCTCCGCGGCGGTGATGGTGCCGGTGGCGCGATCGACGATGAACGTCGTCGCCGGCCGCAGCGCGCGGAAGCCGAGCGGCTGCGCGTCGTCGATCACGACGTCGTAGTTCTCGAGCGGCGCCGGCGACGCGCCGAGGCGCGCGATGGCGAGCGGGGGAAGCAGACGGATCTCGCGAATCACGGGCGTGCCTCCTGCTCCAGCGCGCGGGCCATCAGCGACTGCACGAGCTGGTCGGCGAGCTTGTCCGCGTCATCGAGCGCGGCGAGATAGTCGGCCTGCGGATCGTTGTTCTCCAGCAGCAGCTTGATCAGCTTGCGCGAATCCGCGATCAGCGCGCGGTGCGCGCGCCATTTGTCGGAGTCCCAGTCGGGCAGCGAGAGCGTGTAGGGCATCTCGAAAGGAGGACCGGCGCGCGCGGTCGCATCGGCGTCTTCTTCGAGCGGAAGATCGACCACGATTCCGGCGATGGTGCGGAGGTTGTACATCTCCGCGAACGTCCAGGCGACGAGGTTGCCGCGCGCGGTCGGACGATCGGTCGGCGCGCCGGCGCGGACGAAGAAGGCGTGCTTGAGACGGAAGAGCAGCATGCGATAGCGCAGGTTGAAGAGACTGCACCAGCGCATGGACAGCAGGTTTTTGATGGGCGTGCCGCCCTCGACGTCGATGTCGTTCGTGGTCGGGTTCTTCGGGATCGGCCGCGTCGGCGGCTCGGCGCCGGCGAGCTCCTGAAAGATCTGGAGGAAGCGCGCGAAGTGCGACTTCGGTGTTTCCGCGTCGGGCGGCGACTCCCCCTGCTCGGCGATTCTCTTCAGCGCCGCCACCGCCGTCGCGCGATCGCTGACGGTGTCGATCAGGACGTCGGGCGTGTTCCGCACGTTGGCTCCCGACTGATCGCCGCGCTGCCCCGCGCGATAGCCGCGGCCGTATTCGTCCCACGTCGCCTGGTAGCGGACGGTGGTGGCGAGGAACTCTTCGTTGCGGATGCGGTTCGGGTCTTCGAAGAGTTTGACGAGCGCGTTATACAGGACGCCAACGCGATTGACGTTCGCCGGCTCGTCGCCTTTCGCGAGCGCGCGGATCTGATCGGCCTCCGCCCCCTGCCATTTCGCATCTTCCGGCGCCTCGGCATAGATGTACCGCGCCAGCGACTTGCGCGTCAGCGGCTCGAGCCGGAAGTGGAAGGGATAGAACTCGCTGCGGTATGGGTAGTCCTCGCGCTCGAGATGGATCGGCGCGCCGAGCGCGCGCAGGATGTTCTGCACGGTGATGAGATGGCCCATCTCCTCTTTGGCGATGCCGAGGATGATCTCGCGCCACTTGCTCGCGTTGGCGTCGTCGGCGAGCGAGTAGGCGGCATAGAGGTACTGCACCATCAGCGAATGCTCGATCTCCGCCGCGACGTGCAGGAGGAAGATGGTGTAGTCGCGCCAGTCGAATTCCTCCGGCAGCGTGACGTCGCCGTCCGGGCCGATTCCGAGCAGCGCCGCCTCTTCCTGGCCGCCGCGCGCGCCGGGACGGAGCAGCGTCTGGAGATTGCGTGCGATCGATCTGCGCATATGTCTTAGGAGTGACCGCTGCGCGGCGTTCCCTACCCCGCGCCGTGAACCGCCGTCAGTGGACGCGAATCTCGGACGCTTCCGCCTGCAGCGGATACGACTGTGCGACCTGGCCGTTGTACCAGACGCTGACGGTCTGGCCTTCGCGAACCGCGCTCGCGGCGATGACGTTGCCGGCCTTGTCGCGAATCGACGTCGCGCCGGTGATCGTGACGACGGCTTTCGCGCCGCGCGACTCCGTCGGCGTGGCCTCGACGCGGATCGTGTTTCCCTGCACGCCCGTGACGACGCCGGTGATGTCCGCGTCGCCGCGCACGCTTTCCTGACTCTGCTGCGGCGCCGGCGGGACCGGGGCGGCACAGGAGAGTGCAAACAATGCACAGATCAAAAGCCTCATTTCGCACCTCCGAGTGCCTGTCGTGAGAAGAGCGCGGACGGAACACCGATCAGAAACGCGTGCACGAGAATGCTGCAGACGATCCACAACATCAGCGTGCCGCCTCCACCGCCGGCCGCGGACAACGGCACGACGACGTAGTTCATCACGACATACACGAGTACACCATAGACCGTTCCGCAGAGGAGCGGGCGGCGAATGAGCAGCGGCATCGCGCGGCTCGCGCTCGCGTAGACGAGCACGATCACGAACGCGATGAAGAAGTGCAGCGCCGCGCCGAGGAGCGCCGTGCGAATCCCCCCCGCGCGCGCGGCTTCGCGTCCGAGCACGCCGGCGGCGACGCTTTGAAGGATGCGCGTTGGCGAAACCCGCGCGCGGAGCCACCAGAACAGCATCGCGTACGCGATGTCGAGCACACCGACGACGAGCCCACCGAGGAAAATTCTCGAAATCTTCATGACAGCGGCACGAGCTCCGTGGTCGTGTCTCTCCGTTTCTTCTGATGGAAGTCGCGCACGTATTTGAGCGATCCAGGCGTGTGATATTTCGCCGCGTACGCGCCGTCGACGGCGCTCTTCAACCGCTCGCTGCGCGTCTGCACGGCGCGAACCGGAATGACGTTGTCACCGACCTGCACGATCCCGCGCGGCTCCTCGAGAAACGTGCGGTACCAGCTGCGCGGCTTCATGCTCCACGACCGCACGAACACGCGCTTCTCGACCACCACCGCCCAGATGCCGATGATCCGATGCGGCCGCGAGCCGGCGCGGATGCCGAGGATTTTGCCGTCGCGGATGGACGCGAGGATGTCGTCCGAAAACCTCACGAAGGGAGATGATAGCGGCTTCTACGGAACGATCGCGAACCTCGGCGTTGCCGCGAAGAACACCTGATTGAGGCAGTCGATCCGCACGACGGCGTCGCCTGCCGACGCGACCCCCGGCACGGTGATGTTCTCCGAACCGTCGTTTGCCGTGCTTGCAATGAGAGTCGCGAAGGTCGCGCCTCCATCGGTCGAGAGCGCGATCTTCACGATCGCACAGGAAAGCGGGACGATGCGTGTGTTCGCCACGTCCCACGCGATCGTCTGCGTCTCTCCGCTCTTCCACGAGGTCGCGGCGCCGGGCGAGTTGATTTTGAACGGTCCGCTCGCTTGCACGACCGAGACCGTGGCGTCGGCGAAGGCGAAGCCTCCGCGCGGATCGCGCGCCATCGCCCGAACGGTGAGGGCGTTGCTCGTCTGCGGCGACGACTCGAAGCTGGTCGTGGCCGGGACCGCCCCGGCGATGTTGGCGATGCTCGGGAACGCCCGCGAGGGAGTGGTGCCGATGACCGAACGGAACATCGGGCGCCGCCTTCCGTCGAAGTCGTTGTCTTCGGGCGACGGATCGCCGGGCGTGTCGTACTGCTCGAACGAATAGCGAAGCGGATCGCCGTCAGGATCGCTGCCGGTCACGTTCAGCTCGAACGGGGTGCCCTTCGGAATCAGCACGCTCGCGGATCCGGCGAACGCGATCGTGGGCGCGCGGTTGCCGTTGTTCATACTCGTTGCGCAGCCGCCGCCTCCGGTGGCGTGCGCGAGCAGTTCGTCGAGGCTGATCGCGTGGAAGTAGTCGTCGGATTGGATGGCAACGTTCTGAGGCGCGCACAGTGCCGCGTAACCCATGATCGTCGATCCGCTGCCAGGCTCGTACGCCGCCGCCTGGGCGCGACTGGCTCCACAGTATCCCGACGTGCCGTTGAACGAATGATTCGCGCCGAACTGGTGTCCGATCTCATGCGCGACATAGTCGATCCAGAACGCGTCGCCGGTCGGACGGCTTATGCCCGTTTCGCCGCGACCCTTGGTCCCGGCAGTACAGACGGAGTGCGGTTTTCCGTATCCGATGCTTCCCACGTCGACGACATGGCCGACGTCATAGCCGGCATTGGTCAGCACGCCGTCGAGCTTCGCCTGATTCTCGTCCAGAAGCACGAGGCCATTGCCGCTGCTATATCCATCGCTTTTTGTATCGGTGAAGATGAGGTCAAGCTCTTTCGCCACGAGCGCGAACTGAATGCCGGCGTCGCGGTTGTACACCTGACTGACCCTTGCCACACCTCGGGTGATCTCGTCGAACGCGCGACGTTTCGCCTGCGCGTCCGTATCGCCCGGCTGCCGGAAAAATGCAACGTACTCCGCCGTCGCGCCGATCGCGAGACGATAGGTCCGCGTCGTGCCGCCGAATGTCGTCGGCAGCCGCCGTTCCGCGCCGTCCCTCTCGCTCCTCGGCGCCGATCCCTTCACGACGCAGAGGAATGGCTGGCGCGCGCCTGCCTTCTCGAGACTGAGATACAGGTCGTTCCGTTCACGCAGAGCCGGGGTCACGAACGACGTACCGTCGGGCGAGAGGATCATCGCCGACCAGCCGTCCAGCGTCCGCTCGACGCTTGCGCGCAGTTCCGGCCGGTCGATGCCCACGCCGGCATACATACGCGTTCCCCGCACTTTCTCCGCCAGTTCCGGCGGCAGCACGGACGACTCGAAGACTGAGAAGCGTTCGAATGTGCCGTTCGGAAGCGGCAGCACGATCTCGCGTCCGCCCTTCGTGATCGACGACAGTGACGATAGTCCCGGCGCGCCGTCCAGCATCGTGTCGAGCTTCTGCACGTTCAGCACGTAGGCGCGGTCGCTTCCCATCTTCCGGAACGCTTCCGGCTGGTTGAGATCCTTCACCTCCGCGAGCGAAAGCTCGATCGAGGATAGCGAGACTTCGCGCCACAGCCCGTCCGGCGACATGCGCCGAGCGTCCGCGCCAACCACGACGAGAAAAACAGCCAGCCACACATTCATGATGCTCGTGAGAGTGCCCCCACCTTCTGGATTCTCTGCCTCGAACTATAATTCCGCCGGTGGACGACGACGAACAGTTCCTCCGAGCGTTCGGCGAGCGGCTGCGCGGCGAGCGCGCGCGGCGCGGGATGAGCCGCAGGCTGCTCGCGGATCACGCGGGGATCTCGGAGCGGTACGTGACGCAGATCGAGTCGGGGAAGGGCAATGTGTCGATGCTCATCCTGCGGCAGATCGCGTCGGCCCTCGGGTTGCCGCTCGCGCGATTCGTCGCCGACGACGACGCATCGCCGGAGATGACGCTGGTGCGCCAGTTCCTGTCACGGCTTTCGCCGGCGCAGTTGCGCGAGGCGTATGCGTCGCTGGCGGCGTCGTTCGCTTCGGATGCGAGTGTGTCGCGCGGCCAGCGCATCGCGCTCGTCGGCCTGCGCGGCGCGGGCAAGACGACGCTCGGAAGCGCGCTCGCACGCGAGACGAATACGCCATTTTTCGAGCTCGACCGCGAGATCGAGCGCCTCTCCGGCACGGCCCTCGGCTCGATCATCGAGTTGTACGGGCAGCACGCGTATCGCCGCTACGAACTGCAGGCGCTGCAGGAGCTGCTCGAAACGCAGCCGCGGTTCATCGTCGCGACCGGCGGCAGCATCGTCTCCGAGACCGCGACGTACGAACTGCTGCTGCGCCACTGCTTCACGGTCTGGGTACGGACGACACCCGAGGAGCACATGGCGCGCGTCATTGCGCAGGGCGATCGGCGGCCGATGGCAGGCTCCGCGCAAGCGATGGAGGACCTGCGGCGGATTCTCGCGGAACGGACGTCGCTCTACGCGCGCGCCGACCTGACCGTCGATACGAGCGGCAGAACGGTGGAAGAGGTGGTCGGAAATATAATGCCGAACTTTGTCTTTGAGGGACCTGCATGATCACATTCGACCGCGAGCCCGGCAGCTACCAGCACTGGCGCCTCACCTTCGACGGGCCGGTGGCGACGCTGTCGCTGGACGTCAACGAGGATGGCGGCGTCGAGCCCGGCTATAAGCTGAAACTGAACTCTTACGACCTCGGCGTGGACATCGAGCTGCGCGATGCGCTCGATCGCATCCGCTTCGAGCATCCCGAGGTCGGCGCGGTGGTGCTCGCGAGCGCGAAGGAGCGGATGTTCTGCGCCGGCGCGAACATCTACATGCTCGGCAAGGCCGCGCACGCGACGAAGGTGAACTTCTGCAAGTTCACGAACGAAACGCGCAACGGCATCGAGGACTCGAGCGAGCAGTCGGGCCTGAAGTTCCTCGCGGCAGTGAACGGCACCGCGGCGGGCGGCGGGTACGAGCTCGCGCTCGCGTGCGACGAGATCGTGCTCGTCGACGACCGCTCGAGCACCGTCAGCTTCCCCGAGGTGCCGCTGCTCGCGGTGCTGCCGGGCACCGGCGGACTCACGCGGCTCGTCGACAAGCGGCGCGTGCGCCGCGACCTCGCGGACGTCTTCTGCACCATGTCCGAGGGAGTCGGCGGGGCGAAGGCGAAAACGTGGGGGCTCGTCGACGAGGTTGTGCCGCCGCGCACCTTCAACGACAAGGTCCGCGAGCGCGCGCTCGCGCTGGCGGCGCAGACCGATCGTCCGAAAGACGCGAAGGGCGTGGAGCTCACGCCTCTGCAGCGAACGATGGATGATGCGGGACTGCACTACGAGCACGTCGACGTCGCCATCGATGCCGAGGCGCGGACGATCACGATCACCGTCAACGCGCCGTCGGGTGATGAGGCGGAGGAGATCGACGCGATCCTCGGACGCGGCGCGCGGTGGTGGCCGCTGGCGATGGCGCGCGAGCTCGACGACGCGATCCTGCACCTGCGCACGAACGTGCGCGACGCGGGGATCTGGATCATGAAGACGCGCGGCGCAATCGAGAACGTGCTGCGCATCGACCGCGCCCTGCATCGTCACGCCGGACACTGGTTCGTGCGCGAAGTGATCGGCAACATCCGCCGCACGTTCGCGCGGCTCGATGTCTCGTCGCGCAGCATCTACGCGGTGATCGAGCCGGGGTCGGCGTTCGCGGGCACGCTGTTCGAGCTCGCGCTGGCCGCGGACCGCTCGTACATGCTCGCCGCGGAGGAGAACGGGCCGCAGATCGCACTGAGCGCGATGAATTTCGGCCCGTACGCGATGGTGAACGGCGCGACGCGTTTGCACACGCGCTTCGGGGAGGGCGGGCATCCTGCCCGCCAGGCGGACGGGACGTCCGCCCTCCTGGATGCGAACGAAGCGCTCGAGGCAGGTCTCGTCACGTTCGCACCGGACGAGCTGGACTGGGACGACGAGCTGCGACTCGCGATCGAAGAGCGCGCGAGCCTCTCGCCCGACGCGCTCACCGGCATGGAAGCGAGCCTCCGCTTCGGCGGAAACGAGACGATGGCGACGAAGATCTTCGGCCGCCTGTCGGCGTGGCAGAACTGGATCTTCATCCGTCCCAACGCCGTCGGCGAGCAGGGCGCGCTCAAGTTGTTCGGCAGCGGAACGAAGCCGCGGTTTTCCTGGGAGAGGGTTTGATCATGGCACTCAATTACGACGAGAAAATCCCCAACAACGTCGACCTGTCGACGAACAAGACGCTCCAGCGCGCGCTCGAGCACTGGCAGCCGCGCTTTCTCGACTGGTGGAAGGAGCTCGGTCCGGCGATCTTCCAGAACAACGACGTCTATCTCCGCACCGCGACGTCCGTCGATCAGACGGGCTGGGCGACGTTCGGGATGGTGAAGATGCCGGAGTATCGCTGGGGCATTTTTCTCGCCGAGCCGAAACCGGATCGCACCATCGGCTTCGGCGACAACATCGGCGCGCCGGCGTGGCAGGTCGTGCCGGGCGAGCATCGCTCCACCCTCCGCCGCCTCATCGTGACGCAGGGCGACACGGAGCCGGCGTCGGTCGAGCAGCAGCGCGCGCTCGGCAACAGCGCGCCGTCGCTGTATGACCTGCGCAATCTCTTTCAGGTCAACGTCGAGGAAGGCCGGCATCTCTGGGCAATGGTGTATCTGCTCCACGCCTACTTCGGCCGCGACGGCCGCGAGGAAGCGGAGGGATTGCTCGAGCGTCACTCCGGCGACGCCGACAAGCCGCGCATCCTCTCGACGTTCAACGAGCCGATCCGCGACTGGCTCTCGTTCTACATGTTCGCGTACTTCACCGATCGCGACGGCAAGTTCCAGCTCAAGGCGCTCGCCGAGAGCGGCTTCGATCCGCTCGCACGCACCTGCCAGTTCATGCTCACCGAGGAAGCGCATCACATGTTCGTCGGCGACACCGGCATCGGCCGCATCGTGCGGCGCTCGGTGGAAGTGATGAACGAGCTGCGCACCGACGATCCGGCGAAGGTCCGCGCCGCCGGCGCGATCGACCTGCCGACGGTTCAGAAGTACATGAACTTCTGGTTCAGCTCCGCGCTCGATCTCTTCGGCTCCGAGATCTCGTCCAACGCCGCCAGTTACTTCGCGAACGGACTGAAGGGACGCGCCGACGAGTCGCTGTACGACGATCATCTCGCCGCCGGCGAGTACACGCTCGACATGCCCGATGGTCAGGGCGGCACGCGCACGGAGACCGTGTCGATGCGCAACGCGATGAACGAAGTGCTGCGCGCGTCGTACGTCCGCGACTGCGAGAACGGCGTGAAGCGCTGGAACAGGATCATCGAAAAAGGCGGCGTCGATTTCGAGCTGCGCCTCCCCAGCCCCCGCTTCCGCCGCACCGTCGGCGCATGGGCGAACATCCCGACCGACCCCGCCGGCAACCTCATCGCCCCCGAGGCATTCGCCGCCGGCCTCCCCCACTGGATCCCGACTCCCGACGATCAGACGTTCGTCGCCTCGGTGATGCAGCCGGTGCTGGAGCCGGGCAAGGTCGCGAACTGGATCGCGCCTCCGGAGCGCGGGATCAACAACCTGCCGGTGGATTACGAGTACGTGCGCGTCGGGTAACACCCAAACGGCGCCGCCTGGTCTTTCCGGGAGGAGGTCGGAGCGCTTCTCGCTCAGCTCGACGGGGCGGCGCGCCTTGTAGCATCGATCCTCTATGGCGGAGGACTGCGGCTGCAGGCACAGATGTCCGCGGTGCGGAGGCAGCATGACCGCGATCTCGCGAGGGGCTCGGCGACGTGTGGCTTCCGGACGCACTGAGCCGCAAATATCCCGGCGCGGGACGTGAGCTGGCGTGGCAGTATGTCTTTCCCGCGGCGCGACTCTCGTTCGACCCGCGAAGCGGAGTCCAGAGGAGACATCACCTCGTTCATGCATGGCGGGTGCTACGATCTCGCGTGCGGGGGCCGCGGCTGGGCGGCAAACGTTGGACGGCGAGTAACGCGTGGAAACCACATTCTCAATCTGCGCAGACTGCGGTGACGCTACCAACTGGTTGTTTCTGGGTGTGGCATGCGTTGTCGCCGTCTCGTGCTTCATCATCGCGACGCGCCTGCGGCGACGAGGTGGGGTGGCGGCGACCACGGCATCAATCGCTCTATACGCTTGCTCCGCAGCGTGCATCGTCCTTGCGTTCCGAGCGTGAACCGCCGTCCAACTCGGCGCTGCACGCGACGCGGGCCGCGGCTCGCTACTTCGAGAGCTATACTTCAGCGCGTAGCCCGCGCGCGTGAGCCGCGAGTTGTTGGACGGCGATGGACAAGGTCATGAGCCAGCAACACGGGAGACCGAACGCCGCGCTACGGTGGGCGCTCACCGCGTTCGTCGCCCACACGGTTTTTCTGGCCCTGGTTCTAGTCGTTGATCAGACTCGTGCCAGCTTTACCCTGCGAAACCTGCACGAGTACATCGTTGACAGGCATGCATTCGAGGCCTGGTGGTGGGCGCAGAATCACTTCACTCGGCCACTTGGGAATCTCCTTTTCCCGCTGGCAAAGGCATTCGGTCTGGAAACGGCCAGCGTTCTTTTCTGGTTGGCGTGGTATTCGATAGTCGGTGCTTTCCCATACGTCGTGGCGTCGAGCTTCGTGGCGGGTTTTCGCATGCGGCGAACCGCTCCATCAGAGGTCTCGCCGTCCAACTAAGCCATTGCAGCCGAACGAGAGCTCGGAGGCCACCACGAGGATTCGCAAGAGTGCCGTGATTCTGCTGGTCACTTTCGGTGCGCTCTGCGTCGCCGTGGCCGCCTACGCGTCTCATCAGTACCAACGCGTAAAGATGAAGGCCACGATCACCCGCATGAAAGTCCTTGGCGACACCCTCGACGCGCTGAACAAGCATGTTGGCACTTGCGAGGAGGCGGCTAAGGCCATTCGATCGCCCCTCCGATGCACGGATTCATGGGGTGATCCCATCGCCCTTCGGCAATCGAAGAGCGAGCCGAGACAGTACGTCATTTGGTGCCAGGGCAGGTCTCCCGAGGCCGCGAGGTTCGTTTACCAGTCGCATCACGGGTTCGTGCGTTTACCCGAGAACGCGCCTCCCTGAACCGACGTCCAACTCAGCGGTTGCACCGGACGCGAACCGCTGCTTTACTGTGCTCCGAGATCCTCACTTCATCCCGTCGCGGTTCACGTGGGTGAAGCTGAGACGTTGGACGGCGGAAGGGAAAGCGGATGTCGACGAGACTTTTGGTAGTGGCCGTTCTTGCCGCATCCCTCCTGACTTCGTGTAGTTCGGCCAGCAACACTGCTTCCGTTCCCGCAGGCATTCGGGTGCCCGTCGTCGTTACGCGTGTGGAACCCGAATACCCACCGGAACTGAGACTCGCTGGAGTTCAAGGGGTCGTCGTGATCAGCGGGACCGTCCCCAAAGAAGGTGGCGCATTGCGGAACCCGCGGGTCGTACGTTCAGACGATGCGCGCCTGGAACCGTTCGCGCTGGCTGCCGTCTCGCGCTGGATATGGACACCTGGCATGCAAGACGGTCAGGCAGTCGATGTTGAGTTCATGACGACCGTGAGGTTTTCGGTCCACCGTTGAATCTTTGCGACGTCGACGTCGATGATCGCGGCCGGCTGGACTATGCAAGATCCGCCGATTGCTATCGGTAGTAGACGACGCCCAACTGAGCGGTTGCACCGGACGCGAACTGCTGCTTTACTGTGCCCCAGGAGCCACGGTCTGCGCGCGCGGTCCGCGCCGGTGAACCGCAAGACGTTGAACGGCTGAAGTTCAGATCCCGTGAAATACAAAAACATTCCGAGCGCAATCCGCAACGTCGCTGAATCGTTTCTTAGCGACAGCAACTTCGTGCCTGGCGATTCAATCGCATCGATATTGGCGCGGCGCGCGGTCGGCAGCCACGAGTCAGTTGCCGAGATCGACCTCTTGCGTGGAGAAGGAAGCCCTGCCTCTCTGACGTATTCGCCCGTGGCTGAATCGATCAAGGCTTACTCGAACCGGTTCCGGCGCGTGTTTCAGGGACAGAACATAGATCCGGAGCGAGTGAGAGTCGCGCATTTTCACCTCGCTTTTGTTCTCGATCGCGTCAGCGCATCTCTCGGCTTCCCTGACTCCTCGGAAGTTCCAGTTGATTGCACCGCGGTTGACGATCGCGGCAAAGAGCACGCCGTCATTTTTCGGAAGTGGGTTCTCTTCTTCAATCGCGAGGCGGACCGTCCGGTTCATCAACAGAGCTACGATCACATGCGGTAGGCGCCGGCCGTCCAGCTCGACGCTGGAGCCGACTTCGGGCCCAGCGCCTGATACGCTTACTCTCACGTTTCTCGCGTGGGCCGAAGCCGCTCACCGGAGACGTTGGACAACAGAATGGGAGTCGACGTAGCCTGGGAAGGAACCGACGGCACGATAGAAACCATCGGCGATCCTGAAGGCCTTCTCGCGTCAGCACTTCAGTCACTGCACCGAGGCGAATGCCCCACGCTCCAGCGGATCGACATCTACCATCGCACCGAACTTCCGCCTGGTGATGCGCTGATCGGTGACATGACTCGCCTTCGGAATCGCACGCCAGACGCCGACACTCGCGAACATCTAAGCCGGCTTCTCTCGCTCTTTCGGCGGGCTGCCAGTCGGCCGGAGACCACGCTTGCATTCATGGGCGACTAATGATCTGTCGCCCAACTCAACGCTGCAGCCGACGCGACCCGCTGCTTTCCTGCCATCCAAGTTGTGTCATCATCGCGTCGCGGGCCGCGCGGCTGAGCCCTGGCCCGTTGGCCGTCGAGGGCTCTGCCTCCCCGATGACGATCATCTGCGAAAGACACGGCGAACGAACTGCGGCGATCGTGTGTCGGCATCACATCGACGAACGCGATCGTGCGGTCGGGTTCATCGAGAACTCCGATGATCCCGACGACCTCCAAGCTTGGTGTAGCGACTGCGAGCGCATGTTTCTCCGGGAACGAGATAAGACCGATGAATTTCGCAGGTTCAATGATTTCGCCGTCGTCTGCGTTGACTGCTACGCACAGCTACGAACCAGGCACTCGGACGAGTCCTGAACGCATGATGGCAGCCGAGAATCCGCGAAGCATGCGGTGAGAGTTTCGCCGCACGAACCGACGCCCAACTCATAGTTGCACCGGACGCCAACCGCTGCTTTGGCAAACTCCCCATCGAGCTCCCAACCAAAGTCGAGCAGGCGATTCTGGAGCTGGTCGAACATTGAGCCGGCGCCCAACTCGCGCATGCAGCGGCCGCCGGATTACGAGTAACGTGCGCGTCGGGTAGTTCACTACACGTTCACCGGTTTCCCGCAACGATCCGCGTCCGCGATGGGTTCTCAGCAGTGAGACCATGGCGGCGCTCCAGACAGTTCATCGGATCGAGCTCGGCGACATCAGCATCCGCGAGGTGGAAGCGCGCGGATCGATCCACGTCGACGAGCACGAGCATCGCAGCGCTTCGCTGACGATCGTCCGGAGCGGATCGATCACCGACCGCACCGGCGATGCGGTCGAGACGCTGCAATCGGGAGACGTGCTGTTCCTCCCGGCCGGAACGATGCACGAGAACACCATTGCGGAGCCGGGCGGCCACGGCGTCGTCATCGAGCTTGCGGAAGGACTGGTCTCGCTGTTTCTGCCGCACCGGCGCGGCAGCATCCGGCTCCGCAACGACGAGCTCCGCGGCACGCCGCTCGAGCTCATGCAACAGCTTTCGACGAACGACGCCGTCGCTCCCCTCCTGATCCGCGCGCTCATCACCGAGATCCTGGCCCATACCACGCGCGCGGCGGCGGGAGCGCCGGGCGAGCCGCCGCCGGCATGGCTGTCGCGCGTGACCGGCGCGATCGATGCGGGATACGCCGGCACGCTGACGCTCGCCGATGTCGCGAGCGGCGCGGGCGTTTCGTGCGTGCGCGTCCGTCACGCGCTGCGCACGTGGTACGGACGGACGTTCGCCGAACTGCTGCGCGAGCGCCGCATTTCCGCGGCGCTCGCGCTTCTCGAAGCCGGCGTCCCCCTGCGTGCCATCGCCATCGAGTGCGGCTTCTACGATCAGTCCCACTTCACGCGCGCGTTCGAGGCGGTGCGCGGGATCAGCCCGCACAAATACCGCAGCCGCATGCGATGAGCATCACGGCATCGTCTTCAGCCGCGTGCGGACGATGTAACCCCAGACGTTCGGGCAGACGAACGGACTGGAGGGATTGTCGGCGGTACGCGAGTAGAGGACGTCGGTCGTCCAGTCGAGCCGGAACGGCGTGATCCGCGACTGCCTCGCGCTGGCCGGCATGCAGCGAACGGGCGTCGAGTCCTGCGTCAGCTCTTTCTCCGTGCCGAGGGTCGTCGACGGATCCTGCGACAACGACGTCGGCGGCGTGAACGTGCGATAAGTGAAGGTGTTGTTGTTGTCGAGATCGGGGTTCGTCCCGTCCTCGCACCCGCATCCGGTATCGGGAGAATGCGTCGAGTGATTCCACAGCTCGTACTTGTTCCCGAATTTCGAAAGACGATGCAGACTCGGATGGCGGACGCCGGGGAGGATGAAATCGGGATCGACCCGCTTGTCGGCCGGACAGCTCGCGGCGGAGACGGCGCAGGCCGGATCGCGATACAGACAGAAGTCGTAGCCGCTCGTGTCGCCGATCGACGCGCACGTCGGCACCGTCGCCCACGCGGAGTTGCTCCAGACCGCGAGGGCCGCGCTGGGCGGGGTCATGTCGTAACACCAGTCGCAGCCGGGCGTGTTGGACTGCTGGAATCGAATCGCACCGGTACCGATCCCGCCGCCTTCCTTCGTGCCGCTGACGAAGCCGTAGTTGTACGTCTGCTGGGCGATGGTGATGTCCTTCCACGCGATCTGATCGAGCGACATGCCTTCGCGGACGCGCAGGAATCTCCGCCACGTCCAGTTGATGCCGTCGTTCGATTTGCCGAGCAGATAGAACTTGAAGTTCGCGGCGGTCGGCGCGCCCGCGATGTCCTGTACGACCATGTAGTACCGGCCGAACAGTTTGTAAGGCCAGTGGTGCGGGTAATTGTGATCGGTCGCCGAGCCGATCCCCGTTCCCGGCTTCGGCAGGATGCGCACCGGCGCGGCGAGGTCGTACTTCGAGCTCCAGCCGTTCGCGTCGTTCTCGTTGCGGAACAGCCAGATCTGGTCATACAGCGCGGCCGCCGAGACGTCCGGCAGCCCCTGCGCATACAGCAGCACCTGCGTTCCATCGAACGACTGCAGGACGCGCGGACGTCCCCAGGTCTGATTCGCGCCATCCGCGATGACCGCGATTTTCGGAACCGCGGCATTGCTCTCCGCGAGCTGATCGGGCGCCGTCTGCGCGACGCTGCCCGCCGCCACCGCGAGCATCACACTCATTCGCAACACTGATCTCCACATGGACTGGCCTCCTTCATCGGCCAATCTGCGTCGCGGCGGTGCCGTGGTCTTGTACGAGTGCGGTCGCGTTTTGTACGAAGGCGCGCGTTCACGCGCGGGTCAGCACACGCTCCGCCACGAACACCTCCGTCGTGTAGCGGTGCGTGACGAAGCCGTCGCGCGCGTAGCGGTCGAACAGCAGCGCGAGCTCGCGGTCGAGCGCGTCCCAGGCAGGACCGTGCAGCGGGATGTAGGTCATGCTCTGCAGGCGCATGCGGAGGAGGTCGCGGTCGAGGCGATGCTCGTTCGGGAACGAGCGGCGCTCGATGTTCGTGAAGAGGCGCGTCGCATACAACGGCGCAACCTCACCCTCCCGATCCTCGGGTGGGTAGTCGCCGGCGGCGCTGCGCATGAGGCGAACGAATTCGGCGGTGAACGCGTCGTCGTGGTTCCAGTCGTTCCACACCAGCGCGAGGCGGCCGTCGGGCGAGAGGACGCGATGCGCTTCGGCGAAGAATGCGGCGGGCTGGAACCAGTGGAAGGCGTTGAACACGGTGAGCAGATCCGCGGACGCGGTGCGGAACGGCAGGAGCTCGGCGCGCGCGAGGAGCAAACGCGGGCGGCCGGCGGCGAGCAGCATCGGGAGGTTCGGATCGCAACCGATGGCGTGCTCGCCGAGGAGCTTCGTCGAGGTCGCGGGACCCGCGCCGACGTCGATGATGCGCGGGCCGGCGGCGCGCAGCACGAACGCGATCGCATCGGCGGGATACGACGGACGCGCGCGCGCATAAAGCACGGCGCGGTCCGAGAACCGGACCGCGCCGTCGAGATCGCAACAACGCATGACTGCTTCGGCTTACTGCTTCGGCAGAACGGCGCGCGGAACGGGGAACCCGCGCTTGCGCATCAGCGCGTCGATCTTCGGATCGCGCCCGCGGAACTGGCGATACCCTTCCGCCGGATCGATGGTGTTGCCGACCGAGAAAATCGAGTCGCGCAGGCGCTGCGCCACGCCCTTGTCATAGAACCCGCCGGGCGCTTCCTCGAACGCTTCCGCCGCGTCGGCGGTGAGCACGTCCGACCAGAGATAGCTGTAGTAGCCGGCCGAATAGCCGTCGCCCGCGAACACGTGCAGGAACTGCGGCGTGCGGTGGCGCATCACGATCTCGCGCGGCATGCCCAGCTCGGCGAGCGTTTCGCGCTCGAAGGCGTCGGGATCGATCGGGCGGTCGCCGGCGAGGTGCAGCTTCATGTCGACGATCGCGCTGGAGAGATACTCGACCGTTCCGAATCCTTCATTGAACGTCGCCGCGCGCTCGATGCGATCGACGAGGCGCTGCGGGATCGGCTCGCCGGTCTTGTAGTGCACGGCGAAGCGCTGCAGCACTTCCGGCGTCGAGAGCCAGTGCTCGAGCAGCTGTGAGGGGAACTCGACGTAGTCGCGGAACACGGCCGTGCCGGAGACCGACGGATAGTTCACGTTCGACGAGAGGCCGTGCAGCGCGTGGCCGAACTCGTGGAACATCGTCGACGCGTCGTCCCACGAGATCAGCAGCGGCTCGCCCGGCTTGCCCTGCACGAAGTTCGCGTTGTTCGACACGATGGTGGTGATGTCGCTCTCGAAACGCTGCTGGCTGCGGTACGCGTTCATCCACGCGCCCGACTGCTTGCCTGCGCGCGCATAAGGATCGAAGTACCAGAGTCCGATGTGCTTGCCGCTGGTGCGGTCCGTCACTTCCCAGACTTTCACGTCGGGGTGATAGACCGGCACGCCGGCGCCAACGGGCGTGAACTTGAAGTTGAAGAGCTCTCCGGCGACCCAGAAGATGCCGTCGCGCAGTTTGTCGAGCTGGAGGTACTGCTTGACCTCGTTCTGATCGAGGTCGTACTTCGCCTTGCGGACTTTCTCCGCGTAGTAACGGTAGTCCCACGGCTCGATGGTGATCTTCGCGCCCTCTTTGTTCGCGAGCGCCTGCATGTCGGCGACTTCTTCCTTCACGCGCGCCGCGGCCGGCTTCCAGACGGCTTCCATCAGCTCGAGCGCGCGCTCGGGCGTCTTCGCCATCGTGTTCTCGAGGCGCCAGTGCGCGTGCGTCGGGTATCCGAGGAGCTTCGCGCGCTCGGCGCGGAGCCGGAGGATGTCGGTGATGATGGCGTTGTTGTCGTGCGCGCCGCCGTTGTCGCCGCGGTTGACGAACATCCGCCACGCTTTCTCGCGGAGATCGCGGCGGTCGGAGTAGGTGAGGAACGGCTCGATCGACGAGCGCGTGTTGGTGATCACCCACTTGCCGGGCAGCTTCTTCGACTCCGCCGCGCCGGCGGCACCCGCGCGAATCGATTCCGGCAGGCCGGCGAGATCGGCTTCGCTGTCGAGCGTGACGTAGAGGTCCTTCTCATCGGCCAGCACGTTCTGCGCGAACTTCGTGTACACCTCGGCGAGCTGCTGGTTGATCGCCGACAGTCGCGCCTTCGCGCTCTCGTCGAGCCGCGCGCCGGAGCGGACGAAGTTCGTGTAGTAGATCCACGCGAGGCGCTGCTGTTCGGGAGTCCAGCTCGACTTGTCGGGCGAGTTGTAGACCGCCTCGATCCGGCGGAACAGCGGGACGTTCTGCGTGATCCTGTCGGAGAACTCGGCGAGCTTCGGCGCCATCTCCAGCTCGATCGGCTGGAAGTCGTCCGTACTCATGGTCGAGCTCCAGATGCCGAAGACCGTGCCCACTCGGTCGAGCGTGCGGCCGCTGCGCTCGAGCGCGGCGATCGTGTTCTCGAATGTCGGCGGCGCCGGGTCGTTCGCGATGCGGTCGACTTCGGCGAGGTTCTCCGCCATCGATACTTCGAGCGCGGGCTTGAACTGCTCGACCCTGACCTGATCGAACGGCGGAACGCCGCCGTACGGTCCGGTCCACGCCGCGAGCAGCGGATTGTCCGCGGCAGTGGCGGCGGGCGGCGGTGCGGGTGGAGGAGGCGCCGGCGCCGCTTCAGCAGCGGCTGGCGGTGGTGCGGTTTCGGTCGTCGTGTTCACGTCGTTGTCGTTCGTCGTTGCACAGGCAGCAATCCATACTGCCGCCATCAGGGTCATCCATTTACGCGTCATCGTTCAACCTCAGGCGCGCAAGCCTATTGTCGGCCGCCCGCAATGTACAGGCTGCGTGCCAGCCCGCGACGGATTTGTGACCGGGGCACGCGTTGCGGCGTGGCATTTGCTGCCGTATCCTTCTCGGGAAACGAGACTTATATGTCGGACCTCCGAAACATCATCCACTCCGATCCCGAGATTCACGGCGGCACGCCCGTATTCGTCGGGACGCGGGTTCCGGTACGCACCCTCCTCGACTACCTCGAAGGCGGAGACACGCTGGAGGAGTTTCTCGACAACTTTCCGAGCGTGTCGCGCGAGCAGGCAATCGCGTTTCTCGAGGCAGCCGGACGCGCGGCGCTGGCTCAAATCGCGTGAGACGCGTTCTCTTCGACGAGGACATGCCGCGGCAACTCCGGCGAGATCTGCCGGAGTTCTTCATTCGCACAGCGCAGGAAGAAGGCTGGTCGTCGATCCAGAACGGCGAGCTGCTTCGCCGCGCGGCGACCACTTTCGACGTAATGGTGACAGCCGATCAGCGCCTTCAACATCAACAGAATATCGCCCGTTTCGACATCGGCGTCGTCGTCATCATCTCCGTCGATACGCGACTGATTCACCTTCGGCAACTGCTTCCGCAACTTCGTGACGCAATCGCAAGCGTGGCTGCCGGCACACTCGCGATCGTGCGAAGAGCGTGATCACTTCTTTCCCGCTAGCGCCTCCGCCTGCGCCATCAATGCGGCGCGGAAATCGGCGAGGTTGGTGTCCTTGAACGGGATGCGCACGGCGGTGCTGAAGAAGCGGTTGGCCTCGGCCTGATTGATCCCGGCGGCGGCTTCGACTTCGGTGATGGCGCGGGCGGGGTCGTTGGCGTTGGCGTAGACGAGGGCGAGATAGATGCGCGGCTCGGGCGAGGTCGGGCGGAGCTCGGCGGCTTTCTGGAAATGCTGAACGGCGTCGGGGCGGCCGAGGCGGCTGAGGAGGGCGCCCATGTTCATGTGCGCTTCGTAATGATCGGGGCGGAGGCGCAGCGACTCCTCGTACTGCGCGAGCGAGTCCTGCTCGCGCCCTTTGCGCGCGAGCATCGCGCCGTAATTGTTGCGGATCTCGCCGTCCGCCGGACGCTGCTCGACGGCGGTCGCGTAAAGACGCAGCGCCTCATCGATGTCGCCTCGCGTCGCGGCCAGCTCCGCCTCGGCGGCGGGATCGCTGGCGCTCGCGCGCGCTTTTTCGAGCAGCGCCAGCGCCGCGCTGTTGTTCCCCTTCTTCAACTCGATGTGCGCGAGGCGGCGGTAAGGCTCGGGCGACTTCGGATCGAGCGCGATCGCCTGACGCAGCTCGTGCTCCGCCCCGGCGTCATCGCCGAGGCTCGCGAGCGCGTAGCCGAGTCCCCCGTGCGCCAGGCCGCTGGTCGGCTCGAGCGTGATCGCGGTGCGGAAGTGCGGGATCGCTTCCTTCGGCGCGCCGCGATCGGCGAGCGCCGCGCCGAGGTTCAGGTGCGCGACCATGTTCGACTTCGTGACCTCGAGCGCGTGCGAGAACAGCGTCTCGCTGTTCTGCCAGTAGCCCGCCTGCACGTACGTCGCGCCGGCGAGCGCGACGATCACCGCGACGGCGGCGATGGCGACGGGCTTGAGCAGCGCGGGACGTCGCAACGCGAATTCGCGAATGCCCCACACGATCGCGACGAAGAGGCCGACGTACGAAATGTACGTATAGCGGTCGGCCATCGACTGCCTGCCCACCTGCACCACACCCGCCATCGGCACGAGCGTCCCGACGAACCACAGCCACCCGACCGTCACGTACGGCGCGCGGCGCGCGAGCCACAACGCCGCCGCGGTGATCGCGAGCAGCAGCACGGCCGCGAGGATCACATCGATCGACTTGAGCGAGGTGCGATACGGATAGAACACCGCCAGCCCCGCGGGCCAGATCAGCATCTTCACGTACGCGACGTACGACAGGATCGTGTTCGCAATCCTCCCCGCGAACGACACCGCGCCGATGGCCTCGGTCTGCGCGCGCAGCGTCATCAGGATGTCGATGAGCGTCAGCGCGAACAGCGGGATCTTCTCGACGATCATCCGCCGCCAGTCGCGGCGCGCGAGCGGCCAGTAGTCGAGCAGCAGCAGTACGAACGGCAGCGTGACCGCGGTCGGCTTCGCGAGCAGCGCGGCGGCGAATGCGAGCGCAATCGCGATCATCCCCGGCGGCTTGCGCCCGCGTCGCACCCAGCCCGCGTACAGGAAGAGCGTCAGCATCCAGAAAAACGCGCTCAGCACGTCCTTCCGCTCCGAAACCCAGGCGACCGACTCGACGCGCGTCGGGTGCAGCGCGAAGAGCGCGGCCACGATCGCGGACGGCCAGACTTCGCCGGTCGTGCGGAAGAGGAAGAGCAGGAGCAGCAGCGCCGCGGCGGCGTGCAGCACGACGTTCACGAGCTTGTGCGCGCCGGCGTCGACGCCGAACAGCTCGACGTCGAGGACGTGCGAGAGCGACGTCAGCGGATGCCAGTTCGCGCCGTGAAAAGAAGTGAACGCCCACTTCAACGTTCCGTCGGCGAATCCCTGCCGCACGGTGGTGTTCTCGGTGACGTACGGCGGGTCGTCGTAGTTGATGAAGTCCTGCGAGCGAACCTGGGCGAAGACGATGGCAATGGCGACGAGCAGCAGCGCGCAGGCAATGAGCAGCGCGTTCCGATTCGCGGGGGGCATCGCCGCCGCCGCGTGTACCGCCGGCGGCGGCGTGATGGTCTTATCGGTCCGCTGCAGCGCGCGGTTGCGTGACTTCTTTCCCATGGCGCGCGTAGTGTACCCGCGCGATAGCATGGCGTCCGCATGAACGCGGTCTCCCGGCTCACCCGTTTTCTCACGCACCTCATCAGCGAGACGAACGGGCTGTCGCTGGAGGATACGCTGGCGCTCGCGGAACAGGCGCCGCAGCTCGACGAGGATCCGGAGCTTGCGCATGCGATCCGCGAGTTCCACGCGCTCCTCGGCAGGTTCCGGCTGCATGCGACGCCGATCGAGACGCTGCTGGAGCATCCGGTGTCGGACGCGCTCGGCGCGTTCTTCCGCTCGTTCCCGATTCCGTTCCGCGACGAGCACATTCATCTCACCGGCTCGCTGCACGCGAGCTTCATCTATCCGCGGCTGGCGCCGCTGCTCGCGGGTACGAATGGCGCGTTGTACGAGTCGAAGATCGCCGCGGTGTACGGAAAGGACGCGCTGCCGATCCGCAGCGTGGCGGACGTCGATCGGCTGATCCGCCTCGGCAGCGACGATCGCTTCGATCGCTATCTGAAAATTCTCTACCTCGCGAAGCTGATTCTCATCAGCCGCGACGCGCATCGCGAGGCGGCGTATCACATGGCCCGCCGTCTGTACGAGACCGCGAACGTCGGCGCGCTGCGGCTGAAGTTCACGGTGTTCCGCGAGACCACCGATCCGTCCGAGCAGATTCCGGGCGTCGAGTCGCTGACGCCGGAGGATGTGATCCTCGGTCTCTACGATGGCTTCCGCGCGTTTCAGCTCGAGGTGCCGTCGTTCCGTTTCATTCTCTCTCCGAGCTTCCGCAAGGAGCCGGGGTTCTACGACGCGACGCGCTACAAGTCGAAGCGCGAGAGCTTCGACGATCAGGTGCGGCAGATCGTCGAGGTCGTGAAGCAGAATCCGGAGCTGAGCGACATCGTGAACGAGGTCGACACGGTCGGCAACGAGAAGGGCTTCTATCGCAAGGCGCACTTTCAGGAGATGCGCGTCGGGATGCGCAAGCTGCAGGCGTACGGCTTCCGCACGCGCAGCCATCACGGCGAGACGTGGGACACGCTGCGGCACGGGATTCAGGCGGTCGACAACGCGATGAACATCTGGCGCGTCGATGCGATCGAGCACGGGCTGAGCCTCGGCATCAATCCGAACTTTTACTTTCACAGCATGCTACAGCGCGCGCTGCGCGCGAACCGCGAGCGGCGTCCGATCGCGCCGACCGCGAGCGAGTTCGCGGAGCTCATGGACATGGACACGAGCGGCCGCGAAGAGATCCGCGACAAGCTGCTGCGCGGCGAGCCGCTCACTGAAGCCGAGGCGACGCTGGCGACGAAGACGAAGTTCCACCACGCCAGCGAGGTGGAGACGTATCAGCACGACGTGCTGAACCGGATGATCGACAAGCGCCTGACGCTGGTATCGCTGCCGTCATCGAACAAGCGCCTCACCGGCGCGCTCGCCGACTACTCCGATCATCCGTTTTCGTGGTGGGAGAAGAAGGGTCTGCGCCTCGGCGTCGGCACCGACAACGACATCACGCTTAGCACGAGCTTCATCCGCGAGATGCTGATCCTGCTCTACACCGACCCGCTGGAGCTCAAGATCATGAAACTGCTGATCGTGACGACGGGCGAGTCGCGCCGCGCGTACCTCAGTCACCTGCTTTGGGAGATGCGGAAGCGGAACGCTTCACCTGCTCCATGATCTCGTCCGCGCGCATCGCGGGCAAACGCCGCTCATAGCCCCAGATCCCGTCCAGCCACTCCGTGCCCGTCGTTTTCTCCTGCGCCTCGGAGATCATGCGCAGCGCTTCGACGACGCCGGGGACGACCCAGGTGTGGCCGCGCGGGTCGCGGAGCATGGTCCAGACCCAGTCCTGCATCGTGCCGAGGTCGGTGCGCGCCTGGGAGAGCATCCGGCCGAGGGCGCGGAGGCGATGGACGACGGCGAGGAGGCCGCAGGTGGCGAAGAAGGAATAGGGCTCGAGCGTTGCGAGGCGTGCGGAGAACGACGCGTCGTCGCGATGCGTCGTCACCGCGCCGGGCGCGAGATCGGCGGGGACCTTCGCGCTGGAGACGATGCCGAGCGGACGGAGATCGATGAAGCCGTTCACGCTCATCTGAAACGCGCGGTAGTCGTCGATCGGACAATTCGGCTTCGACTTCTCGAACGACTCCGCGAACATCCGCGCGAGCGAGTCCTCGGCGGTGACGATCTCGCCGAACGGCGCGATCCAGTAGCCGGTGCGTGCGAACGCGTTGCCGCTCGCGTCTTCGACGATGATCGGCGAGCCGAGCGACGTGACCGCGAAGACGGCGTCGAGGACGACCTTCAGCACCGCGAGATGCGCCTCGTCGCGACCGCCGAATTGTCCGGGGTCGCGGGTCGGCTTGAGCGAGAGCAGCTGACCCGGCTTGTCGGCCGTGACGAGCGTATGCAGCTCGGCGGCGAGCGCCGTCGTGTCCCACAGCTCGACGTCGCGGAACGTGAGCTCGCGCGAGTTTTCGAGGAGAAAGACCTTCGGATCGAACGACGAGCGCGGATACTCCTCGAGCGCGTCGGTGTCGAGCGTCCTGAGGCGATGCAGCAGAATGAGGAGCGCGAGCGTGTGCAGCTCGGCCTGATGCTTCGCCGACCCGAGATCCTGCAGCGCCATCGGATCGATCCCGCTGAGCTGCGCGTGGAGCAGCACCGGCTGATAAAGAAAATCGAAGACCTGCTTCGAATTCGCGGACTCGGTGTAATAGCAGATGCTGTCCTCGAACCACGGCGCGTTCGGATCGTCGCCGAGGAGTCCGACCGTGGCGAGGACGTGTCCCAGCTCGCTCACCGACGCGACCTTCATCACGCGATACAACGCGTCGGCGTTCGCGACGCTGAAGAAGCCGTTCTCACCGCTGCGGATCGCGTATACGGGATGGAGCTCTTCGCCGAGCTTGAAGTGGAGGTCGTGGGGAGAGGGGGATGGGGTAAGAGACATGGTGATCGGTTTAAAGAGACGGACCACCTGTTTTCGCTCGCGCGCGCCGCGGAAAAGCTCGTGCTTCGCGTCGCGCAGCGCTTTCACGATTCCGGGATGCAACGGAATGGGCTCGCGCATGCGGACTTCGTCGATGCCGATGGCGGCGGCGGTGACGAGCATGAGGATGCCGCGCTGCGCGTACTTCAGCATCAGGTGCTCGGCCTCGATGTGCTTCTGGCGCAGCGCCTCGTCTCTTGCGGCGTGCGCAAATCCGAGGCGCGGCGTGGTGTGGCCGTCGGGCGTCTCGTCGTACATCCCGCCGACGCCGGTGGTGTGTGCGACGAGCACGCGCGCGCCCCAGGTCTCGCGCACCGCGACGAGGTCGTCGGCGAAGGCGTTCTCGAATTCGTCCTTCACGCGCGCGGTGAACTCCGCGCCGAGGCCGAGGGCATTCGAGACGATGCTCAGACCGCCGGTCTGATACGAGAGGATCGTCGGCAGCGGAAATCCGAGGAGGACGGAGCGGAACGGCTTTTCTCCGTAGTCACGCAACCGTTTCCTGCGATCTTCGAGGAACGACGTGACGGGCCGCGTCGAGCGGACATATTCGAGCAGCTGTTCCGGCTGGTCGACGCCGGCGACGCGCAGGAACTCCTCGACCGCGGCCGCGCGCGAGTCCGTGTCGGCGTCGGTGACGATCTCGAGCCCCGGCACCGGCTTCAGCTCGAACTTCGAGACCGCGACATAGACGCCGCCGGGCGTGAGGAAGCCGTGCTCGAAATGGCGCGGCACCGTACCCGCGCCCCAGCGCGTCCGGGTGAAGCGCTTCAGCCGCGACTCGAACGTGTGCACCTCGTCGTCGCTGCGTCCGGTGACGATAAGCACCGGCACGTCGTCGGGCGACGGCGACGCCTGGATGGTCATCATCTCCTCGAACATCGCGACCATCTGCAACGCCGCCGCCCCACCCACCGCTCCCGTGCCGCCGATGAAGACGTGCACGTCGCGATGATGCGTCCCGGCCCGCGCCGCGTGGACGAGCCGGGGGCCGAAGCGGGTTTTCTTGAAGCCCATTTTGGGGATTGTATCGGTTACGCGGTCAACGCAAACGCAACGTGCAATCCCAGCTATGCGAGCCATCGCGGCAGCGGATGCTGGCGTCGAAGGGGGCGACGGAGGTGATCCGCATGCCGTTCCAGGGGACTTCGCCGCGGGCGGCGATGACGCGGCGCATGGGGCCGGCGGCTTGTTTGACGAGGTGCGCGAAGCCCTGGCCGGTGGAGCAGCTCTGCAGGACGATCGTGGCGTCGGGGGCGAGGCGGTCGAAGAAGCGCTCGAGGCGGTCGGCGTCGCTGGCGTCGAGCGTGCGCGCGCCGCGGCCGCTCATCGAGATCGAGAACGCGTCGCCGTGTCCCGAGATCACGAGCAGCTTCGCGCCGTCGACGTCGATCGCAAACAGCGCGTCATCCGTCGCAACCTGGCTGTGCACCGAGAGGTCGTACGTCTTCGCGAGCCGCCGCCGCAGCGCGCTCTGATGCGGCGTGTAGAACACGCGCCGGAAAAACGCGCGCTCGCGAGGGTAGATCAGCACCGCGCGATCGCGCGCAAACGCGAGCGGGGCATACAGCAGTAACAGCGCGACGAGGGCGCGGGCGTGCATGAGACCGGTTGGACTCGGTCATTGTACGCCTGCCGGGGTAAGGGGTAAGGGGAATGGGGTCCGAAGCTCATACCCCATACCCCATTACCCCATTCACCTGTCGTTCGAAAGCTCCACAAACTCATAAACAAAGTTCCCCGTCCCCAGCGCGTCGGAGAACTCGGAAATGAACACGCCCTTGTTGCACGGCGCAGGCGCGCCGGTGCCGGGGTTGCCGGTGGACGAGGCGGTGCGGCTCCAGCTCCCGGCGGTGCCGGGGGCGCCGCAGCCGTTGAGGCGTTTGAGGCTCTCGCCGCCGGCGGTGGCCATCGCGACGGTGATACCGTCGATGGTGGTCGCGCCGTTTTTCAGCGTGTACGTTTCGCTGCCGTTGATCTGCGGCATCGTGTCGACGGAGTTGATGTACACGACGTTCGCGGCGAGCGTCACGCCCCAGAACGACTCGAAGGCGGACTTCGTCGCGTTGCGACCGATGATCACGTAGCCCTTCGACGGGATAATCGTGCCGGTGGGGATCGTGTCGGTGGGCTCGCAGTTCGCCATTCGGGGTATGGATTGGCTGATCTGGTTCCTGGCGATGATCTCGGCGAACCTCGCGGTGGTAAATTTCCTCCCGATTCCGATCATGGACGGCGGGATCGACTCGAAGTCGTTCTCCAAGCTCCTGCCCGGTGTCTGGTTCCACGATCCCTCGTTCGGCTCGACCTCGGGCGCCGCATCGGCCATCACCGAGCTCGACGGCGAGGCCGGAATCCTGCGCTACCGCGGGTACCCGATCGAGCAGCTGGCCGAGAGCTCGAGCTACCT